>Ga0209208_10006256_pt1 | contig 16419 bp, 12 predicted proteins | sample S1TSphfallax_3_FD_187694 | JGI IMG/M metagenome (GOLD analysis project Ga0209208, IMG submission 187694) | Host-associated microbial communities from peat moss isolated from Minnesota, USA - S1T2_Fd - Sphagnum fallax MG (SPAdes) (version 2) | ecosystem: Host-associated > Plants > Peat moss >...
CCACCTCATTCCAACCAATGGCAAGCCTAGTGCTAGAAGGGTTGAAACTTGAAATGATAGCCAAATGTCATATGCCACCCCCACCCGCCCCTTGCCCCCTACCAAAGAAAAAAAAAAACTAACACTGAACGAATACAATATTCCATACACTTAATTGAATATAAAGAAAAAGAAGAAATTGATGCAAGGTTTGTTGACGAAAGCAAGTAATTGAATGTCAACTCTTGAGATAAGTTTAAGTGGAGACTTTCTAACAATGTTTAATTATTATCATCATGGGGACTCAAGGTGTAATTTAATAAGTGCTTTAATTTCTTACAATTGTTTAGAACTTGTTTTGTATTAATTCTTTGAATGTTTTAACCAATGAACCACATTAATATTTTAGTATAATCGATGTATTGTTGTTTATAAACTTAAAACCTTTCAAGATTTGAGGTAATGGATAGAAGGCCAAGGATTGGAATGTAGTAAAAACTTTAGGTCTACTAATACAATTCTTTCCCACACCAAAAAAAGAAACCACTAAATTGCATATAAGAGATCCTAATATGGACCTAGAGAGTTCATAAGAACCTTTGCAAAGTTACACAATAGACACCAACTTAAATGAACTTTGATACCATACCTATGACTGATGTTCAACACAAAATAATTCATTAAGGGTCTAGAAAAAATAAAAGAAAAATTGTATTGATATTTGTCGAAATTGTTGATGATCATCAACTTCACTTACACAAAAAACTAGCCAACAATTGTAACTTGTAATGCTATCAAAAAATTGTTGAACTAAGATTGGAGAACCTAAATCTAAGTTCCCTCACCATATGAAGGACATTTTACATGCCACTACTCATATGCTTTTACATACACAAAATTATGCAAGATATATAACTTTTGGGAAAACCTTTTGACCACCAAACCCAAGTTAGTACTAAGTAGTGAGTTCGTTGCACAACTTGGATTTGCAAAATGCTAAAGAGTTGAAACACCATTCATCCTATACATTACCAAGAACTTGTACCATGGCAATTTGAACCAACTTGAAATATTTTGAAAAAGAACATGCAAGCACTTTAGATGTTAAAAGAGTGCACTACAAGCACATCAAAGGATTCAAATCAAGTTATTTAGCCATGGCAACACATGCATTTGATTTCATGGCCAACTTGAACATGGATTACTAAATGCCAAAAGAACTATTGACAAAACCTCACACACCCATACATCATTGTTACCCAACTTCTCGTGGTGGCAAAAGGTTGCTTTAGTCACATCCAAATGCTTGTGGAAACTTTCTTCTACATGGGACTACAACCAATATTGTGGGTACATTACATCTAAACTATTCATGACACCATGAACAAAGAATCCCTTGCAATTATGCAACAAGGTAATTAGTAGCCCTTGAATCCCCCCACATCCATTTTTTAGTTCATTTCAATGCAAAACAAAGTGGACAAAATTAAAATAGACAAAATGTAAAAAATGGTTAGGGTTTAATATTAAATTTGCACATTTTAACTCCATTTGCATGATGACTACAACATAAACCTTCTTTGTCACATGAGAGACTTTACCAATTTGCAAATTCAAATCAATACCCCAAATTTGTTGCTAGTTCACATCAAATGCCAAATGTTTTATGCCTATGTTCAAATCTATCATTTAGTGCATGATTATCGAATCATGTTTAGCGCATAATAAAACATTGTAAACCTCAAATGCATCAAACTTAAACATCATGTTTAGGTTTGTGTACAATGCATATATCTCCCCTTGGCACATTTTGGTTGCTACAACAAAATCACAAATCAAAATGTCTCAAAACTAATTGAATTTAATCAAGTTGTGGATTGATTACAACAACATGAAAATTGCAATAAACCCCAATAAAATTTACACATCACAAAGAAGATCAAAATTTACATTTGCATTGTCATTGGTTGAAATTTTCATTAACAATGTTTTGTACTCCACCATAACATGCCTAGTAAGACATAATTTTTGACATTTTTCAAAATTTTAATCCCTTTGCTTTTCATAAAATTTGCAAGCTTTATAAATTCCAAATGCCTTTTAGAACTCTTGGAAAAATAGTTGTACAAAGTTTAAAATAAACCCTCAGTTTTATTCACCATTTGCAAGTATGATACAATCTAAATTTGCAAGGTTGGTTCTATGAGGCATATAATGAACCCCTGTGGAATAAGATGCCCACCAAATAAACTATGAAAACTTCTCTGAGGGATTTTCATTTGAGACAATAAAAGTAATGACCTACTTCATTTAAGTAAATTAACCAACCAGCCCATAGAGTCATCCGGATGACACCCACCTGATCAATTCAAACTTACCCATTGGGTCTTATGATCAGGTGAATAAGCTTTCTACACCTGGGTCATTTCAAACTAGGTCTAGGTGTAGAAAGCTTATTCATCCCAACACACCTAGTGGTCCCCAAGTCATCCTTTCTGGGGTGCGAAGTAGGGTCCCACTTATTTCCCCTCCTCTCGTTTCCATCAAAAGAATGATGCTCTAAAATATCACAAAGGGTTGAAAACTGAGCATCTTTTGCAACCAAGTTTTATTGGTAGAACTCAAGGTCAACTCTTTGGTTTTCAAAAGGGGACACAAAAATACCTACCGTACCTAGGACTGATAATCAGCACTTCTTTGCCAAATATTATTTATTTATTTAATAAAACAAAGTTCCGCAATTTCAATTTCCATTTTTCAAAATTTCAACAGTTGAAGAATAAGAATGAAAAATACACCTTGAGTTGTGTATTTGTAATAGTAACACAATGATTGTTAAAATAAACATTTTTTCACAAGTTGAGAGCTCAATTCTCAAACAATTTCGACAAATATCAGTAGAAATTTCTCCTTTTTCAGCAAGACCTTTTGAGGATTATTTTGTGCCAAACATAAATCATAGTGTACGGTACTAATTCTTTTTTATTTTGGTAAAAGTAGCTCCCAATGAAGCTTCTGAACCTTGGGGGCGGTTAAGGAAGAGAGAAATGCATGCATGGGCATGGTCATGGCATGGCATACGATTACCATGCATCCCTGGTATTGACATGTAAGGGGTTCGTCGGGGATGGGGTTATTGGTGCGAACGCAGCAGCAGAGGTAGAGGAGGGAAGGAAGGAAGAAAGAAGAGAACTCGTGAAGCAGCAGCGATGGCAGCGCACCAAATGCCGACAACGGCGTCAGGGATGCCACACCCGAACGCTGTGATCCCGGCGCAGTACGCGCATGCACAACCACAGGTACTGCAAGCTTTTGCCTCTCGTAAAATGGCTCAGAAACGAGGCAATTCTTCTTTTTTCTGTCGTCGCTGTTGTTTTTGGCGTTCGTGAGGTTGGCGGTAACAATACTTATGCATTCTATGAAGGTAACTATTCTGTTTTGATGAGGGTTTTCGGTTCTCCGTTTCTCAGCCGCTGCAGCAGCAGCAGCAGCAGATGCAGCCGCAGCTTCATTATCAGCACGTACAGAAGCAGCAGCTGCAAATTTTCTGGCAACAACAGATTCAAGAGATCGAGCAAGTGAACGGTGCGAATTGCGGAGCTCTCTCTAGTTTTTGTTGCGTTTCTGCTTCTGTATGTATCCCCCCGCGGCTTTAGTCGCTGACTGTTGTTCCTCTTTTCTCTGTCTCTCTTTTCTTTTTCCCATGTGCAGAGTTCAGAAATCATCAGCTGCCATTAGCGCGTATCAAGAAGATTATGAAGTCGGATGAAGATGTGAAGGTAAGCTTTTTTTTCTTACCCCATGGTGGATGACCGCTATTCAATTTAGATCGAAGAAAAAGCAGGCTATTTCTACCGCGCATGCCCTTCTTCCACAGCAGCAGAAGAAGCTTGACTTCTTACTATGAACATCCTTAGGGTTGGTTGGTTCCACTACTTTGGCTGAAAAAAATACACCGAGTAAAAGCAATTCCACTGGCGCTCAGTATGCGGCCCTGCACTGGAAATCTTGGATGAGGTGCAGCAGTCACATCCAGTGATCCAGTGGAAGACTGCTGGAAACGTGCACATCTTTCAGAGCCGTGGAAACAGTCTAATAAATACGTTCCCTGTTTCTGATTCTTTAGATAGTTTGAGTGGTCCAGGTGGGTGCTTATTAGTAGTCTCCCACCTATTTGCAGTCCTAGTTTTAGTTTTATGGGTGGGGTTTGAAAAAAAAAAACAAAAACTTGGCTGTGACAAATATTTTTGTAGGGTTACATACTGAGCACTGCTGGAGATGCTCTAAGTTAGGCGTCTTGTCATTTGCAAGCACCTAATATTATGTTGCACTTACAGACATGTTTTTGTCCATGTTGCATCTGGTAATTTCCTTAGTGAGGATCAAGTCAACACCATTGTGGTAGCGCTTGTGGCTGTCTTCCCAGATCTCATTACTTTGGATGTTCATGCCTGGCACTGTTGTCCAGCTCTCCAACTAAACAGTAGGCCCAACTAGTGAAGAGAGTCCCAGTTTATACCATGTTCACAGAGACACTGGTACCTCTGTATTCTTCTTCTTCGTCTCTTGAGAGTAAACCCAGGTTTTTTACTGCTTTTCATGGAAATCCTCCATCCCCATCAATGTTCTGCTGTTTATTTGTAGAGCCAGTAACAAACTCCTCTTCACAAGTTGTTCTTTGTTCCACCAGGAACATTATCCTGCTCTCTTTCTGTTGATGAGCTCATGAAAAAGGGTTAAATATTCCTGCAGGCATAAGCTCAATCAGTGCCCCACCCTCAGTTTCAGTTTAAAAAACTTTAACTGCCATATACAGTTGGAAACTTGTTGTGTGCACTGTGGTTTGAAGATTTGGAAACTAGTTGCCTGACAGCTAAGAAACACTGCCAGTAGTGGAATCTGTATTGAGTCAAGAATGTGATTGAAACTGAGATAGGACTTATGTTTCAATTGACCATGAATATTTCTGGCTAGATGTTGTCTTCCACATATTTGGTTATATCCTGACCTAGACAGCAAGCACTCAGAATTTCTGTTCCAAATGGCAATGGCTTTGTGACAACAGATGATCGCAGCAGAGGCTCCAGTTCTTTTTGCAAAAGCATGTGAAATGTTCATTCTGGAGTTGACTCTACGTTCATGGATTCATACCGAGGAGAACAAGCGACGGACACTTCAAAGAAATGATATTGCCGGTGCCATCACCAGGGGTGACATCTTTGATTTCCTTGTTGACATAGTCCCACGTGATGAGCTCAAGGTTAGAGTTTATGCAGCCCTTGATATTTGTTCTGGCGCAATAACCACATGGTTGTCTACCTTTATTACATGTTATGGTGATTGGAGTACCCGGATTCTTGCAGTGCATAAGCTTAGCATGTTGGCTTCCAGGATGAGGATTTGGCTGTACCCTGGGCTGGAGTTCCAGGCGAACCAGTGCCATATGGGAATATGTATTATCCACCAATTCAAGGACAGCCTATGCACCACCCAATGGCAACACCTGTAAAGTTTCTTGTACACCAAAAAGAGGGCATTTTTTTTTCATTCACTTTTTTCAGCCTGTTTACTCTTACTATCTGTTATTTATGGTTATTAAGTACTTTCCATATGTTCATTTAGTATCTATGCATCAGATGGTCTAACTTGATGTGGTCATCAAAAATTTCATGGGAACTTATGTCCTGCATGCCCTGTTGCCCTCCACTGCATCATTTCTAGCTGGTAGAGCAAGACACCAGTTTGGCAGATATGCATCTGTGAGGGATGAGATTGTGGTAGATATGCTGCCATTCAATTTATAATACTATCACTTAGGATCCAATGTCACCAAAGGTGGTGGTCCCACTATTGATGGTTCCCTGACTTCTGCAGGAGATGATGGTTGGGCAGCCAGCACTTGCACAGAACCCACAGATGATGTACCAGCCACCACAGGTAACTAAGTTCAAAGTGATCATTAATAGAGAGAACAAACCATGTCTCCTTTGTTGACAGAGCTAGAATATCAGGGTGTTCCTTTCCTAGTCTGTCTTTTGGAAGAAAATCAGGATGCAGATGCATGCATAATGGTTTGCCCAAATTTGGGCGGATTATTATGTACTTATCCACACCCACCACTGGGAGCTGATGAGGTGAGAGGGGAGTCATGGCAACTTGTAACTTCTATTCATGATGAAGCTGATGCACGAACACTTTGTGAGTGACTCATAAGGTTATGAAAGCAATCATTCTTGGCTCGATAGTTTTGATTTTTCCGGAAATTGCAAAATTCTAAGTTACATTCTAAGTACTGTTATGCAGTTTCCTCTGCAACTTGATAGTTATCTTTTGGTCTAATGTGAAATGGTCATATCACTGCATAACACTGATGCCTGTTCTGCATGATGCTGGTTGCAGCAAGGACAAATGCAGTAAATAAAGTACATTGGAGAGCATGAAGGTTTTCAGGTACCACTGTGGATGCCATGGTCAACAGTATGATAAAGCATGTTCACCAGAGAAAATTGTCAGGTTCTATTGTCATAGCATAATTACTTGATTAGGAAGCAGACATAGAGGTCATCCATGTTGCCATTTTGAAACAGCCTGGACGACCTGGGAGCTTTCCCTCAAGGAAACATAGAGTTCATCTTTTGATACCATTGGCCCAAATGACCTGGGTAGCTTGCCCATGCTGAGTTTTGCTGTCTGGTGTCAATTTATGTTCATGCTTGTACTCTGGGTTACTGGTGGTTAAGCTTGCAATACTTGCAGCTAATTGGAAGGCTGTCATATCTGGCTTGCTGCACAAGTACAATTCTCAGGTGCTGCAGGGGCATCAACACTGTAGTTTGGCAACTTTAAGCTCAAATCATGGCATTTCAAAAATGTACATGCTTTTGTTGTATCAATGAACCTACCTTGAAAGCTGGTTGTTGAAGAATAAAAGACAAATTGGATTGGAAAATTTAGAAATGGCCACATAATCTGTAGGACAAGAATTCACCATTTGAAAATCAAGTTCGCAGAAAGCTAGATGTGATCCACCAGATCCTCATAGTTTTCATAATTGTGACACAATTTCACCCTTTAAGATAAAATCTCATTATGCATCGACACAAGGGACCTTAAAATGCCTACAACAATTACTACCTAGTAGTCTATTTCGCATTCTCAAGCTGAATCCAAACTTGAAGTTGTAAACACAAGTACTGTCAAACATAGTTCTCAGAATTCTTATCTGTGCAGCCTCCATGCACAGGAATGGTGACTTGTTGAACAGTTTCACATAGTTTATGTACACAAGAAAATGCCTTAAAAATCTAAGCTTTTGTCATTTCCTCCTAGTGATTTTGGCCCACTCCTCAATTTACAAGATTAACAAAAGAGAGAGCAGCAAACAGTACTGTAAGCTGTGCCTTACGACTCTGGCCATGCAGAAACCATAACCTACAATGTACATAAAGAGACAATTATTCAAGAATGTTCCTTGGTTGATTGCATCATCATTAGCATCACCCAAAGCTGCAGAACTTGAATATTCATCAGCAAGTTGCACACCCTTAACATTCTCTTGCTCTTCAACTAACATGAAGCCATACTGCATCAATGTCTCAAGGGTTCATTTTGGTTTCTTGAAGGTCAGGGGGTCCTCCTTGTAGATGACTAGCCTCTTGCCCAAGTTCTCCACACCAGTGGTCAATCTCTATTTCCTCACCTTGTCATAATAAACCCAGGTCCTCAATGCTCCAAAAAACATCTGCAAGTAAGACTGGATATAAGACAATGTGCCAACCTATGCATCATCACATGTTCAAGAAAAGTTCCAGAGTCAAAGTCTGGCAATTGAGAAATGGGCTGATGAGGGATCTGATTGACTAATTTAAATAAACTCCACATCATTAACATTATCAGATCTGAAAATGCTGTTGCACACACCAATTCAGTAGTCTTCATAAGTGGCCATCCAATAAAACTTCTATCATGGATGAGAGGGGCATAGACAGTGGAGAAATTATTCCCAGTGGCAATGGTATGGATGCAAGGAATCACATCCTTGTTGTGAACCCTTGGAAGTTGAAAATTGGTGGGATTATCTACAATGTTCATGAATGGCATTAGCCTATTGAATGCAAAAAGGCCAAGCTTGTGCTAAGGCCTGGCCCATTTATATTCCTCCAATAAGAATTCAGTATCCCTTGTTAAGACTGGATTAACATAAGAGTGACTACTTGTATGGAACATAATTTAAACATTTTGGTAAACATTTTGAAAACTTAAATAATCCAATAGTCATGCTCCAGAGATGAAAGGAAGAAGATTTTAGTTTAGTATAAAACCTCAAGAATCTAAATATTTACCTGACTATTCCCAATTTATCAGTAATAGATATATTGTAATGAAGATGAGGCATGCAGTTGATGTCAACACCTCTATATTCTAGTTTAGTCTAGTTTTACCTCACCAGGGTAATTTATGGCTTCCATCTGTTTTCAGACTTCAAATGCTGCACAGCACATAGTAATATATATAGCTTACCTGGTTAACTAGAGGCATACTTGGAGAGGGATTGCTCATACCAATCAATAACTTCAAGCCCACCACTTTGGTGGCACCCATGTTTTGATCTCTCTTCCCAGACTTGAGAATAGTAGCATCCATGTATGCCTAGCTGTCATCCCCAAGTTTCTTCCCTCTTGTCTGCAACCATGTTAACCTGCCACGTAGCTTATCACCATCCGAAGCATTAGATGATTGGACCCCCACTAGACTCTCCTTGTTTGCAGCCTTGTTACTTGTGGCAGCAGAAGGGGAAAAGTAGCCCAAAATGTGAGCCAAAATCTGATCCACCTCTCTCGATACATAACTACCACATACTATACATTTGAATTGATTTTGTTCCAGTGTCCATTCTGAAATCAGGATCCAACAAACAGATTCAATTTGAAAGCATATTCCACACACATAGAAGACGTTAAACTATCTAGAAACATTCTTCCAAAGATACTTTCACAACCCGGTTGCTCTTTTTTCTGTGAAAACTCAAAAAACTCCAAATACACGGTTCAAGTTGGACGGAAAACTAATAATGTACTTCACCTAAGGAAATAAAGTTACTCAAGTTCATTCCCCGCTGTCCATCTTGATACAAGACCAAGCAGGTGCAACCACTCTAAGTGCATTTAGGCATTAATACATAAAACAGAGATGATACAATTGTCTTGACATACCCCATATTGTCTCAAGCATCGGTAATGCTTCCTCTAGATTCTTCACCAACTTCAAATGGGAAGCATTGGCATTGTGCTCGCTTATCAGACTCTCATGTCCTTGAAAGGTCTTGTTACAAATAGAGCAATTATGAAGCGGCAAATGTGAAGACTGCGCTTTCCTTTTCGCGACCCATCATGCAATGATCACCCAGGCGCCTGATACAGAATACCTTTGTAAGCATCTTGGAAACAACATCCACGAATGAAGGGTTTAACCAAACCATTGCAGAAAAATCCCGGCCGATTAGAGTTAGAATTATTTGAGTCTTCCTTCCCCCCTCCTCCTCCTCCTTCAATTACCTGGCTCTTCACTTTACCTGCCGAAATTACACAAAGTTCACACATTGTCTACAAGGTTGCAAGATAAAAGACGAGTCCAGAAGGCAATCAAAGCCCATTGTAGCACAAATTTGCTCGCATTTTATCACGATGTGGGAAAGACGGGCCGATAACAGAAGGAAAAGATAGGGGAATGCAAGTTTCACCACAGAGTTGATGAATGAGACAAATTTGGCTGCAGGTCAGACAGGAAAATAGAGAGTATTTAGAAACCTGCTTTTGTTTGGCGACCTTCAGGAACTCATTGTCTTAAATGAATTTTCCTCAAAATATGGAGACTTTTGTGCATTTTTTCCACAGAAAAAAAACGCCTGTGTGCACTTCATGGGCGGCTTTTTTTGTAAACACTTCTCCAGGCGACTTTTTTTTCGTCGCCGCGATGCGAAATTTCGCCAAAAGAAAAAGAAAACACTGGAACTTAGTAAATTGCCATACCGCTCTGAATTAGGAAGAGTGCAACCAATAAGGATCTCCAGACCTATGAGCTTACAATTTATAGGTTACAGACTGAAGCAAATGGGAGGAGCGAAAGGGCGATGGTGGCAGAACTTATGAATGACAGACAAAGTGTGAGGCAGACTTGTGTGTTTTTCTTATCATGGGCATATCACTTAGGTCAATTGAATGGAGCTGATAAGAGCGATGTGTCAGTCTGTAAAAGCATACATCTACTGCGTCACTATGAATGTTTTGTGGGAAGACTAAAACCAATCTGTTGGGAGCATGATGAGTGGACGTTAGAAGAAGCTAGGTCCAAGGGCACAGAGCTTATGCATCGTTTGGAGTTGGTTTGTAAGGGAGCGATTTGGCCAAGTGATCTGTAACTGAGTGTAGAAGTCAGCAATACTATGTGCATTTGGAAGCTCAAGAAGAAGCAAGAATGTGAGTCTGATTCAATGTGGCAGTCCATAAAAACTAAGGCACATAGTTGTTGTCTGTCTAGCATCAGGTGATACGATACTATTTGTGTGTGGGCGTTGTGGCTGATGATAGAAACTGGGAGTGGCAGCTATGTGTCAATTGCAGTAAAGACATATCACATGTTTATTGGATTGAGATGAATGTGAATGGTGGTAAAAGGGGTCAGAATTCATGTAGTATCAGAGTCCAGACCCTTTCTTTTGGTTACAAAAGTATGTTCCAAAAGCTTCCAATACAAGTGGCCATTCTCAGACTTGAGCATAAGCTTGGCCTTCTTTACTATTCCATATCCACTGTCTGGGTCCTTCATTGTGTATGTATGTGGTGCTACCAATATCCTCAGTTCCTGCATCCAAATTATTGATGAAGAGTGTGCAAGTCTTCTCCATCTTCAAATATTGGATGCCTCAAGATACCTTTGCCTGAAGAATTTTCCAGTATTTGGATGCCTCAGGATATACCTTTGCCTGATGAACTCTTCAGCATAAGTTCCACTCTACAACTCATCATCATCATATGGCTGCACATATGACATTCTTGGATGAATTTCTGCAGCCCTTTTGTCAAAAGGGCCCACATTCAAATAGAGTACTTCTTCATGCTTTACAGGAACATGGGGACTTCAGCACTTATTCAGGTTTTCATGTTGGGCACAGAGATACTAGGCACCACAAAGCATGTTACCCAATAATACACAAGGTAGGCAAAGAGTGACGAAGTGAAGTATTAGGAAATTGGATGACATCACAATGGCCAAACTTACATTCCAAGCTTGGACATCACAAGCTTCTCTACAAGTATTAGGAAATTGGATGACATCACAATGGTCAAACTTACATTCCAAGCTTGGACATCACAAGCTTCTCTACAAGTATTAGGAAATTGGATGACATCACAATGGTCAAACTTACATTCCAAGCTTGGACATCACAAGCTTCTCTACATTGGAAAGACTTTCCTTATCCTGTACCTTGTTAACATGCGCCCAGAATGAGCAGGACCTGTCGAACAAGACCAATCTTAGCTTAACAACCCCCTGGCTTTTCTTTTGTTTTCATCCTCTTATACATAAGTGCTTCAGTCTGAATCCAAAGGCCCTTGCTGTCCACTAGCTGTAATTGGATGCAAACACAGTGGACCAAACACACAACAGGCTACCTAAGGGAAAAAAATTGTATGGTCTCAGAAAACCACCATTCAAACTGCAAACTTTTGCCTCCATACAAATCATCAGTGCTACAATAAACCCATCCAAAACCAATATCAATGATTCAACACTCAAAAGTTAAACCAACTCCACGAATTTTATGCTCCAAAGAGAAAAAACTACTCATCTTGACCAACACATTGCAGATTGCCATAGACATTGTAACTGCTTTCTCTTCCTTATTTCAGGTAACTTTCTATTCATTCTGGTAGCAAGCTCAGACATCACATCCACTAGTTAAAGAAAACCCTCTTCCCTGGAAAGCCTATTCACTAATGAAGGAAGACAGCATCCCTGCATGGCCCTTTTTTTCCTCCAGTAAATCTGACAAAGTACAGTGAATAAAAAATTTCTGGGCCTTTCTGTATCCTATGACAGAAGCCCTACTGACCTCACCTGGTGGTTTCTTGGTGTAGCTTCATTGCAAACTTTAGCACTCTTTTGAAGGGAACCCAAGCCCAAATTTGAGCAGTTTGTATTGATGATCCCACAACTCACTCACTACATTGATTGATTCTGAGACACACCTTCAGCACCTTGTGTGCAGAAGGTCTGGCAGATTTGAGGATGACCAGCAGGTATGTAATAGCTCCAAGTCCCAAGAATTATCTCAAGGAATCTGTTCCCAGAAAGGGTCAGAAAGAGGCACTTTCTTTTCTCATAGGCCAAACAATCAGTCAGAGGTGAAGCGTATGCAAATTTTGAGGGTGAACATTGTGTTATGTGCCAAGGGTGTGAAGCATATGGAGCACAGTGGCCATGGCTGGTCTTCTCAGGGGTGCCTCAGAAGTGCAGAGCAATGCGATTCTAAGGACTGATTCCATTTCGTCAACATCCCTCTTGGTGCAGTCTTCCAGTATCTGGGCATCCAAAACCTCATCAGATGATAAGTTGCCTGCTACAGCTGCATTCACCCATGCCACCAAATCCATTCCTTCCTCATCTGCCTGTGGCCCAGGTTGACGGCCTGTCACCATTTCCAGTAGCACCACTCCAAAGCTGAAAACATTTGTCTTCACTGTCACTCTCATTGTCAGTGCATACTCTGCAGGAAACAACAATGTCACTTTCTAATCAGTTTATCTAATTGTCACAGCACAGAGCATGACAAGCACAATAGCACCTCTTCTCCCAGACACCATTTCCAAGAGATTTAGTCTAGTGCCCTTTGAAGAGAGAATTTGCCTTTGATTTTTCTTTGATAAAACCACTAGTGAGAGGGCACAAGATTTTCACCCTACACAAATAAAGAGAGACTTCATTAAAATCCCAGACTAAGCAAACAGATGAGGCATTAAGAATTGTAATAGGTGACAAGATGAAGGGCTTGGAACTCTTAGACAGGATACTTACATTCACACAAGGAAAGAATCTATAATGTGCACAAAACTGAAAACAGAGTGGAAACTGACCTGGAGCAATATACCCAACAGAGCCAGCCACTGCTGAAATGCTATCCAGTGTGCCATTTGAAGCTTCAACAAGCTTCAAGAGCTCTGCATCACCAAGCTGAGCATGCAAAGTTGAAGGTGTCCCACACAGAAAGATGTTATGTGAGGTGATGTCAAGATGAATAATGGGTGGCTCACAACTGTGATGCAAGTATGCCAGTCCTTGTGCAGCTCCAAGGGCTAGGCGGTACCGGGATGTCCATGTATTAAGCACATTCGGCTGCACCTTTGTATGCAAAGACTGTCCTATGCTTCCATACGGTGCATCGTCATACAACAAGAGGATGGAATTGTCATACAGAATGAAGCCTATCGGCATCATGAGGTGCTTATGATGGAACTCATGCACCCAGGATTCAAGCTGCATGCAAACCTTTTTGTAATGTGAGGTACTGTACCCCTTCTCGATATTTAAGACCTTCACAGCCATCATTTCTCCTGATGGCAGCATAGCTTTGTAGAGAGTGGTGAACCGGCCTGTGGATATAATGTTACTACTGCTCAGTGTGGCTGTCACCACATCCTCAAACTGCATCCAATCCTTTAAGCTGTCATCAAATAGCATCCCAGGTAGAGCAGATTTGAGAGACAGTGACTCAGGAGAGTACAACAGCTGAGCTTTTTGGTACTGGACCCATCCTCTTCGGAGGAAAATTGCAGAGACAAGCATAAGGCATAGGAATGCAAACCCAATTGCAATTGTCAAAACAACCCATGTCCGTAGATGTTGAGAGCCCATTGGGAGGAGAATAGATGTTGCAGTGGGAGGTCTGCCTGGACTCTGAGTAGGTCCCGCATCCTGGCCACAAGGAGGAAGTGGTAACCCACATAACCCTAAGTTTCCATTGAAGCATGTTTGTGGAGAGCTGGAAAGTGCCTTAGGAATTTGGCCAGCTAGCTGATTGTTAGAGACATTGAGACCCCCCATGTCCAAGTCCAGGATTGACACAAGTGCATCTGGAATTGTCCCCGTCAAATTGTTGTAAGAGAGGTCAAGTGACTGAAGTTGTGACAATGAAGCCAGTGAACCCAGCTGGGGTGGGATGGCACCTGAAAACAAATTGTGGCTCAAATTCAGCAGCTGCAAGTGCTGAAGCTCACCCAATCCTCCCAGAATTTCTCCTTGGAAATGATTACTTGAAAGGTCTAGTTTAGAGAGGTTCTGGCACTGAGTAAGAGTTTCTGGTATCGAGCCATTCAAATTGTTGCTGGCAACATAAAGCTCTGAAAGATTTGCAATGAGCTGGATGTCAGGGCCAATGCTTCCCGACAGATAATTATGAGATAAATTGATTGTCTCAAGTGTTTTTGCATTTGTCAGAATGGATCCTGTCAAAGAGTTGTCTGACAGATCTAGGTGTACAAGGTGAGTGAGATTGCCCAAAATGTAACCTACTTCTTCTGAGAGGACCCCATTCAAACCAGAGCTGGGCAGACTTAGACTCACAACCGCATCCTTATCCTTGTTGGTTGTCACTCCTTTCCAATTCCATAGCATGTTTGGATCAGTCCAGTTGTCTGTCATAACATGCAAGGTATCACCAAGATATTGCCGGAGCTTCAACAATTCAAATGCATCAGGAGGCTGGCACTGAGATTCCTGCCCTAGTCCTAAAACCAACATAATCCAAAACCCTAGTAGCCAATCTGTGCACCCTCCTCTTGAAGCCATTTGAAACTCAGATGATGACTGTTGCCTGATTACCACCAGTAACCCATCATCATCATCAACAAACTACTTCTTCCCTTGTATAAGGTTCCAAGGGCAGATAGATCCTGTGCCACCTCCAGCTCTTGCAACCAAACCCCACAATTTCCAAAGAAGAATATCCCCCTCTTTCCAATTTCCAATTTCCAATTCTCTGAGGAATGGTGTTGTAAGGAGATGGAGTTTTGTTTTCTCCTGCCGATTTCAGGTTCTCGAGTTCCGGAGCCACAAAATGATGTCAAAACCATGCTTCAAGCACTGAATCAGTCCATCAGCTTTGGTGTACCCACCCACAGTAGTCTTGGCACAGAAAAAGACTGAAAAAACTTGTGGCATTCATACCTGCAAAACTGAGGAGCTTCCACTGTTGAAACTCTTTGGAACTCTCAAACCTTTGCATTTCAAACCTCAGAAGGGCTTGAGTATCACAACTGAAACGTAGCACAAAACAGCATCATCTAACCAAGCATCATGCTCTTGGCTGAGGAAAAAAAAGGTAGAGGAATGGAAGACTAGCGAGGGGAAAGAAGGAAAAAAAACTTGGACAGTCAAACTTGGATCTTGCAATCTAAGACTACGCAAGGGAGTCTTAGATGCATAGCTATTTTGAATCTGTGAAACTTCGATTTACATTGAAATGTTCAACAAGTCCTATGACAAACAGCACAAAACAAAATTCTTCTTCCATCTTGGGAGATCCAAAAAGCTTGAAAGAAAGAAAACTCTGTGTTTCAAAACTTGGAGAGCTTGAAGAATCAATCAATCTCTCTCTAGCAGCATTTCAAACTCACCCCCATAACTGAGAGCTTGAAATCATGGCTGGTTACAATAGTCCGAAATTTGCTATTTTTGCGACAAAGCTCCACCCGCAAAAGAACTGAAAGAGGCTTCAAAATGTGAAAAACTGAGGGATCTGGGATCTTCAGAGGTCGCATTACAGTTGAATTTATTCATCAAGAGCTTGATGATCACAATGTATGTGGTTTGATGAGAGAAGAGAGATCCCTCTTGACAACTTTCTTAGCCTTCATCAACACTCCCACCAAGAAAAATAAAAACAAAGAAAAAACCCAAAATAAAATCCAATTTTTTTTCAAAAAAAAATCTTGAGATCCAAACTCTTCTCAACAATGCACACTGCAAAGCCAAGAGCGCGCGCGCACACACACACACAAGATGAGCTAATAAAGAGAACACCAAAAACAAAACTCTGCAATGAATGTTTGACAAAGGTAAGCTTGACGAAACAAACTGCCAGCACTACTGCTGACTACTTTCCTTAGCTGTGAATACGCAGGTATAGCACTGACTTTGGCGTAATAGGAGGAAAACACTCCCAAAACAAACCCCAAAAAAAGGAAGGGAGTTTGAATTGGAGGAGAAAAACAATTAAAAACCCCCCAACAAAAAAAACCTTCAAAAAATTTTGATCACAATGATATGTACAGTAGATCTTGTCTAAAGAATTCATTTTTAAAAATTTGTTCATTTCTTGCTTTTGTTCTTTGGAGCCATTGCGGCCAGGATTTAGCTGAGTTTTCCATGCTGGCTATTTGGGGG
>Ga0209208_10006257_pt1 | contig 16418 bp, 7 predicted proteins | sample S1TSphfallax_3_FD_187694 | JGI IMG/M metagenome (GOLD analysis project Ga0209208, IMG submission 187694) | Host-associated microbial communities from peat moss isolated from Minnesota, USA - S1T2_Fd - Sphagnum fallax MG (SPAdes) (version 2) | ecosystem: Host-associated > Plants > Peat moss >...
ATTGTCCAAAACCATAATTTTAACCGCCAATTACCCCCTCAAATAGCCCCCAAATTTGCACTATTATTTTCATCACCCAAAACCCTAATTATAACCACCAACACCCCTCAAATAGCCCCCAAATCTACTCTAGGGTTTCCTTCATCCAACATCCTAAAATTTCATTTATGGACCGCAATACACTCAAGCCAAATCAAGGGTACAAGTTAACCCTAATTATTTGTGTCATTTGTGATTATGGTAGTGAAAAAAAAGTAGTTCTTGAAAAACATTGATATGAAAAGACACCTTTTCTATTCCATTTAGAACATATCTTAGACCAAAATCTATTTGGTAGGACAAAATAATAGAAAACCCTATAATAAACCCCCCAAAAGCAAATTTGATGTAACTATTATCACTGTAATAAACATTATTCAAAAAATAAAATTCAAAATTATTTTTAAAAAATTCTTTGAAACATGCAAGACTTTTTTTTTAATGTGGAATCTTCAAATTGGATTAATTATTTCACAAGCACGTGTTGCAATTGTTCCCAGTTTAAATAATAACATTTATTTAAAATTGCGTAATCATGTTACAACAAACAAGTATGCATTATTATATATAGTAAACCCCCTTTTATGATCACACCCATTTTAATCACATTCTTGTTTGTGTCACACATTTTTTGGTAACCATTTGTTTTAGTAAAAAACACCATTTTTAAAAGTCAATATCAAATTCGTTAGTAGCATAAAAAAAAATGCAAAGCTTTTTTTTATAAATGTTATTATAATGAGAGAAATTTAAAACAAATATTAAGGTTTTGTAAATGTAATTCCTTTTAGCAATGTTAGTGTTGATTTGCGTTCAAAATTGTGCAAACTAACAACAATGAATCTAGTTGAGAAAAAAACTTTCTAATGCAAACTAACAAAAGATAAGTGAGCTTGTCAAGCAAGCAAGAAATTTTAATTAAAAAAATTTAGTTGACAAAATATACAAACTAATAATTAACGAATTCAAACGCAATGTAGATTGTGACATTAAAATAGGTAGGAATCACAACCTTTTTCAAGTTTACTAATGCATAATAGAGTTTCAAATAACCCATGTAAAAAATTTAAACAATTGGCACCTTTATTCTAGCATAAAAGAGCTATTTTGTTAAGGTTTTTAAAATTTTTGGCCTACAATCACAATCTTGTAAAGATTTATACCGAAAGTGACTATACACATTTAAATCACAATTCGATAGTGTCACCCAAAAAAGAATGGTCACCAAGGGTGTGATTGTAAAGGGGGTTTACTGTACTTGAAACAAATTCAAAACTCCCTTAAGGAAAAAAAAATCAAGGGTTTCTGTAAACACCCAATTTATGCACTTGTAAAAATTGGTTTTTTTTATATTGTTTAGTTTACATTTTTCTTCTTTCGTCCTCCAAACTTATCCCTTTAGCCAAAAATGATTTGGGAAGAAAAAAGGATTGTTTGGAGTGTAAAAGAAAACTTGAAAATACATGCCCACCTGCCATGCATATGCTCTAAACCTATTTAGATTTTAGATTTTAAAGTTTAAAAATAATTTAAAATAATTTTAAAAAAAAAAAGGGGTATGCGGCATGAACCTTTCAACCATGATGATGTGCATTTCATTTCATCATGGATATAATTTCTTTGACTCCATCAAAAACTATACTTTTAAACATTTCAAAAAATTGGTTTAGGTTGTCTTCAACAATCATCCATTTTTGGTGGATGGGTGAACCTTCTTATGGATCCTGGGGCCAAGTTTGGACTAGAACGAACGAACGAGCATCTCCACCGACGACGCTCAGTATGTGGCCATGAATTGCAAATCTTGGATAGGGTTACAAACATATCATGTAGTGAATCATCATCTAATGGAAGACTGACTACTCGGACCCTTGAAAAAAAGATCACAGCTTTCAAAAAAGCCCCCTGGAACAGTTCGAATCAACAACACACTCCGATCGTATTCATTGGATTGTTCTCTATCTATGTTTCTGATTGGGTAGATAGTTTTGATTGGTTTCAGGTGGGGTTGCGCTTAGTCGTCTTCCCCACCTATTTTGTAGTCCAGTTTTATGAGTGAGGTTGGAAAAAAGTAAAATAACTAAAACTTGGATGTGAGAAATCATTTTGCCAAGCCAAGCTCGCATGCATACATACTCAGCCGTTGGCTGAGATGCTGTAATAAATAAGAAGGGATTTTTGCTTGTTCGGAAGTTTTTTTTTTACAAGCCAAGTGTAATTTGAAAGTCACCCTATTAAAAATTCCAACAGGGTTGGACTAATCGTTGTGATGCTCATTCCATTCCATTCCATTGCATGAAGTTTAGGGTTTACAGCTACTTAGAAAAAAATGGGTACCAATGTGGCATGCATTTTTCAACCAAATACAATTTCTTCAAAATAATTAATTCATCATTTCTAGACAGTTGAGTAAACTAGTTGAGTGTCTTGGATGATCATCCATTGTTGTGAATATGAGCCAAGTTAGCACTAGTAATAAGGGTCTTGTAATGAAATTTTAGATGAATTGTATACTCTTCCATGAACCTTGAATTTTTTATATAGCGGATTAGGAATGAGAAAGTTACACCCCACCCCCCCTTCCCCCAAGTAAGCGGGGTCAAGAACTCGAAAAATCAAACCACCAAACACTACAAAGGCCAATTTTTGAACACCCCAAAAATTCCTTATATGTTGCTTTGTTGCTATTAGAGTTCAAAGACAATTTGTAGAACTTCAGAGGGTGCTCCTATAGCACTTTAAATCATTTAAAATGAATAAAAAATTATGAAGTCTAAACCCTTATAATGGGGGTATTAGCCCAGGCCAAAAATGGTGACAAACATTTTGGAACATATGGAGGGTGGGGGCAGGGACCCAAGGGTGTTCCCAATAGCACCTTGCTTTGATCTCATATGTTTTGCCCAAAGTCCTCCCCTTCTCACCTATATAGGTGGGCCAAAGGGGATGATGCTTCATCTTTCCATAGACTCTTCTATAATTTCAACTTTTTTTTGTGATGGTCCAATCAAATTGGCTCATTGCAAGAAAGAAAAAAAAGAAGTTGTCTTTCCTTTGGCTTTTTATATTTTTTTTGGCCAGTAACTTAAAGAACTCTCAACAAGGGACTAGCTGATAACTGGCTGATTGATAAGAAGATAACTGGAATTGGCGTGGATAAAATTTAGAACATTTTAGAACTTCTTGGGGTTCCTTTATATACAAGTCACAAAAGAACGAGACTTGACTTTTCTTTGAAAGTATATCACCACCCCAACACTAATTTGCACCCAATGGCCCCCACCATGTTTTGAGTTTTGGAGTAGTGCTTCCTATATGGCAAGTAGAGCTTTAGAAAAATGAGTAGCCATAATTTAATTTTTAATCTACAACTAGTTATTATCAAATGCCATAGGCATTCTAGTTGAAGATGTCATATTTAAGCATAAAGAAGTTTTGAAATAAATAAAACAATGTAAGATTATAAATTGATAGTCCATGCACAATGATTGTAACATTAAGACCTTCCACATGAATCTATGTGATGCATAAAAATAAGAAGGAGCCCCCTCTTAGGACGGAGCTTGCTCTTAGGAGAGCACCCAAGGAATGCATTCATCACACTTCTTTGAAGCAAAGTTGTGCAATGCTATTTGGGCGGGCAGTTCAATAATGGTATAAGCTTGTGCTAGACTTGTTTCCATTTTTGCTAACATGGCAACAATGAAATTTGAATTCTCAATATCATAGTCTCATTCATTACTACCATAGTCACTAATGGAAGATGTTCAATATCACGTAACAAAACATTGTTTAAGCATTGGTGTGGTGCCATATGTGGTTTTGCATATGGTTTGATTAATGTTTTGCAAATATATATATAAAAGGGTACATGTTGTTGTAAATGAGTGAAAGTAGGCTAGCACCTAACATTGTTCCTACATAAGCACCTACTTTGGTTTTTGAATGCCTATCTCCAAAAAAAGCTTATGTCCATGGGACATACTTGTTTGAAAAATCTTGGTTTTGGGACATGCAAAAATGTGTAAAGACATGTTTGCAAAACATTAGGCATTTTATCCAAATATATAGCAATTGGTGCACAACTTCTTGAGATCTATCATGTTTTCTATCACATTGAGAAACTCAAGCCACAAATGATGTAAATTTATACTATTGACATCTTCAAATGTATTGCATGTTTTTGTAATCCATACTGCCATATGTGGTTAGTCAATTGTAAGTAAATACAAGATTGAATTTTTTCAAAAACACCCAAAAATAAGAATATTGAGTATTAAAGAATGTAAAATTTATATTTAATTATGACTGGCAACATGATGCAAATTGCCCTAATTCATGAACCCTTTATTAAGGGCTAAAACTAAACAACTTTGAAATCGCAAAGTTGCAAAAAGAACACAATTTGCATAACATCTTATAATAATCTGATAATCTAACAATATTAATTTTTTCATTGATAGATAATATTAAAAAATTAAGTTTTTGATGGATCAACTTTTTAAATTATGTTTGTGGACATGTCTAAAATTTAAATTGTCAGTTTTGGTATGTGCTTCATTTTTCTCATCTTTAGGACACAAGACATAGAAGAAACTTTGTGTAAAAACGACCTAGGTTGGTGCTAGGTATTAGTTCCTACTCTCTTGAAATCATTGGTTCAAACTCAACAAGGAAAAGCATAACATGCAAAAAACAATTGTACGTGAGTAGGATAAGTGTTGATCATGCAAAGACAAAAAAAGAATTGTGCAAGGTTCCATAAATAAGCTTTAAACAAATATTGTATTGGAGATATTTAATGTCTCCCATCACTAATGGCATAGCTTCATTTGTAATGTAAGAAATGCATGGTATTGTGTACAAGATTTTAGAGAAAACCAAGGCTACATATAATATCCAAAGTAATAACATCAAAAAAATTCAATCATAATACATGGCATAAATATTTTAGAACAATGAAAATCAATGTCATGTCATTAATAAGGATTCAAAAATGCCAAAAATAAGCTAGATTATTTACAAGTGACAAATACCACATTTAAATAGGCCTTTGATCTACTAAGGGTGAAAAGAACACCGCCCTTTGAAAAATAATCTTTTTGAGGCTATGGGACCACAATGCTTAAAGACTTGTAAAAAGACCCTAGCTTGCCATAAAGTTTAGAGGAATATTTTTTTGGTTGGGAAAATGAACTCCCATAGCCAACATATTTGGCAAGAAATTTTATGTATTTGTAATATTTTCTTCACAATTAATATAAAAAGGTTAGGTTACAAACCTACAAAATTTCCATGGGAGACAATGACGATTGGATGCAATCATGTTAATGATGTCATGCCCAACATTCTTGCAACTTGATCAACAAAAGGTCATTTGGTGAGATTCCATATCCCAAGAGAGTAGTGGGGTTGTAGTTCAAAGACATCAAAAAATGCATGGTGATTCCCACATGAAAGCCCTTTAAGGAAAACAAAAATGCACGCAAAACCCACACACAAAAAGTCACACATGATTGTGAATGTATATTCGGGATCATGGTTCTTCTTCTTCAACCTTGGCTATATACTAGTCACCCCTTGCATGGGTTGAGCGCATCACATGCTAAGATACTAAAGCTTGCAATCCGGTGACATCCATGACATGACCACTTTCAAGTTCAAGATTTTCAAGTGACCAACTTGGTTGGCCCCAAGATGACAATAGAGGGTGAAAAGTGTGGAAATTTTCCAAACTTGAAAGTTTTGAACAAGTTGAATAATCCCCAACTCACCCCCAAAAAAACACGTCTTCCCAAAACAAATGTGTAACAAAAGTTTGACCAGTTGGAAGAAAAATCTTGTTGTATGATAATGTGAAACCATTTTGCAAACTAGGAAACATATTTGCTTTAATCTTTTCCAATTTCAACTTGGAGTGAGTCCATTTCCACTTGGACCCAACTCCATATCCATTAGGAACATGTTTCCACAAAAAAGTTCACGTATTTCCCTTCTTTTACATGCAAAAAAAATTGCTTATTTTCAAAAGTTAACTAGAGCATTTGCATGAATAGTCCAAAAACTACATTACATAAATGGAAACATTTCAAGCAATATATATATGATTTTAGCACACCATTCCAAAACACATCTAAATTTAACATGTGCAAATATAATTTGATAACAAACAAGACAAGAACTATGACCTCATCATAGTGAGTCATTGTACTCTTGTTTCCTCCTTTTCTTTTTGGAAAGTTACAACTTGTGCGTATTCTAGTTCAAGCTTGATGTTGTTCTCAAGGAATATTTAGTGGGTGATACACGCACTTTTTGAACTTTTTTTTAATGTTGTAACACTAGTGGTGGTTGGAAGATCGAGGTAAAAAGATTGAGGTGCTATTATTGGCTAGAAGTTCAGCTTCACATTTGAGATTGTCCTCAACATAAGAGCAAAAGAAAATTGAAGGTGTTTTTGTATATAAGATTTTTAATGCAAAAAAATAAAAACAAAAAAAATAAAAATGAAAAGTGTTTTCTTATAAAAATATTTCAAAAGGAACGAAAAGAAAAATAAACTTATCATGTATGTCAATAATGATGAAGTTTTTGGGGCTACACTTTTAATCAAAGGGCCTAAAAGAATGCATCTAGTATTTTAGTTACAAAAAAACCTATAATCAATTGGAGATTCAAGAATTAAATCTTCAAGTATTTCATGTTACTTCCTTTACACACAAAAAAAAAACCCCCCAAGAATTAGATCTTGTCACAATTCAAACAAGAGACTTTGTCCTAAAATAACAATTTGCATGAAATCCTAATAGAAGATTTTGAATAGATTAGCATTTTAGGACAAAGACTTCAACTTTTTGGCTTTGACTGATAATGCTTTAAAATTCAAAGCTCTTGTGATTCCTTTTACAAAAATTCCAAAGACACAAAATGTTCCAAAATGTTTATTGTAAACTTCCCACACCAAAAGAAAATTTTCTTTGCCTACCACATTCTTAATACACTTGTATCAACACATGCGCAACACATAAGTTCAAATGACTACGTATAATAACACCTCGCAAAAGTAACAAAGTCTAGTCACACACCTTTGTGCTTGATGACACATAACATACTTGTACATATACACCCACCCAGTCACATAAAAATATGTACAATCATTCTCACTTATAAAATACAAACAAAAAATAAATATCTCATACATAGTCATTTGAACTTATGTTCTTTTCACTCACACACGCATAATCACACCTCGTTTTTACACCTTTACACAACCATGCACATGCACACACACATTGAAAAGCTACTTAAATTGAAAAATGTTTTTACTGAAAAAAAATTCATTGAAAACTTACTTGAACCACAAAACTAATTGTACTGAAAAATTGCTTAGGGTATAATGGAAGATGATGTACAAGAATTTTTTTTTTACCCTTAAAAAATATATATATATATACATATAATAAAAATTACTCAAAAAAAATTGTGATATATATCATTTTCACAATACAAACTACTTATAATAAATAATAAATATAGATAAATATATTTTAAAACTAATAACAACAACACTAGGCACTCAAAATTATTTTTGTTGCAAAATTGATTTTCGATCATCAAAATCAAGTTTGTGTTTCACACTACATTGCACATCATCATTGAAACAACTACGAAATGAATAGTAGCCAAATTTCCATGACACAAACTATATTATGTGATTATGTTGTAGTTTACATCCATAATCTAAATGTTCCACTTCAAGTACCATTCTATCTTTCTTTACTATAATATTAAACAATGTGAAGAACAAAGCAAGTATGACTTACCACAGTAAAATTGAACATATATTTTTTGAATTGATGAAGGTGTTTGAACTTACCTTTTACAATTGTATGATAAAATGACAAAATCTCAACATCACATCTCCTACTCAATATATTCCATGGTCCAAATCATTTAGTTGAACTATCATTCAACCTTATTTCAATATGATAAAATACATCAAAATGAAAAAGCAAATGAAGAAAAAAAAATGGTGCACAAGGAATTGCAACAAAATATGTTAGCACACACTTGGAAAGGCACATGCTTGCAAAGGTAGTAGAAAACAATAATATAAAATAAAAGCTTGGGTTAAGTGTGACAATCATTATAATAACAAAGTAAAATACAACAAAAGCTTAATCTTAATCCTAAGTTTGGGACAAATCACCTCAACCCTAAACCATTTACTATTTTTTCTAAAAATTAATTTACCTTGAATATCTTTGACTTCAATTTGATTCTACAAAACCTTATTCATGACCCGACAACTAAGTAACAGTTGAATAATGATTAACCAAGATATCATTACCCTTGCCATCACATGGGTTTTAACCATGCACCTCATGTCTCGCACCCAAACCCTAAACCTTTTATTACCATCTTACCTTTTAAAGAAAAGTTCTACAATGCTTCAATCCCAAGTTTAAAACAAAACACCTAAACCTTAAGCCTTTCATGACTATTTTTAAAAATGATTATTTAATTTTTACTTTTGTTAAATGTATTAAAAAATTTCAATATCTCATTTTGGTAGTAATTTCATTTATTTATCTTTAATTAAATTTTAATTCCATTTATTCTCACTTAAAAATTACAACCCCATGGACCCAAAGTTATATAATGTTAAACAATGGTTTATACATTGTAAAAAATTGAAAGAACAAATTTAATAAATCATTATTTCTTAAACATCTACAATGTTAGAGAATGTAATGTAATATTTAGAATCATTTTATATGAAGTAATTGTACAAATGTAAAGATATTTTCATTTGTAATGCACAAATAAATGAAAATTGGGAATTCATAATTAATCATTTAAAAAATTCCAAAATCATTTAAATTTTAAAAAAAAGTTAGATTAATCTTTGAATTTTACTTTTATGATCGTTCTAATACTTGAAATATCCATGGTCATTTTATTTATTATTTATGATCATTTCTTTGTATGTGAAAGGTCATATTTAACTCCACTTTGAAAGGGAACCTTCTAAACATATGTGAGAAAGAGGTAAGAATAATGGTAAAGAAGGTGGAGGTTTATCAAATTTTTATAGTGTTTTAAAGATTTTATGAAATGTACTCTATTAGTTGAATTAGTTTTTAAATATTAATTTTACAATCATTCAGCTTCACTTTGAAGTGGAAGTTTTTCAGAAAGAATGTGAGAAAAAGGCAAAGGTAATGGACAAAGGAAGTGAAGATTTTGAAAGCATATTTGAAAAATAATTGTAATAGTACCTAACATCAAGTGACCATGCAATACTACTTCCTTGAGAAATTGAAAAATAAAATAAATTAGGATGGTATTCTTATGATGAAGAGCATGGGCTATAAAAAATTGGACTTAAATTAGCATTGGGTGGCCACCTTATATAATTTCCTTGGTAAATTGAAGAAAAAAAATTGGGCAGCCATCCAATGTTCTCTAATCTTCATAATTATGAGTGAATTATGACATTGGGCAGCAATGCAAATTAAATAATTAATTAACTAACATCTAACAATCACCAAATTTTATCTAGTCTTTTACAAGTGAATAGCATCTGGCGACCGCTTGATACTATTTCCTCAAGAAATTGAAAAAACAATTAGTGCAAGTAACATTGGACCGTCCCTTGATGTTCTTTGGTTTTCTTATGAGTGAATGACATCAAGGAGCCACCCAATACAATTTCCTTGGATTTTTAAAAAATGAAAAAAAAAAATGTTTACCATCTAATTTTATTTCCCCCCAAACTACGAGAACAAACAAACAACGAATAAATGAAAAAATAAAGAAAATATTTTTAATTTTTTTCAAATACCTAACAATATTTGTAAAGAAAAAACATTGTAGGCATCAATGGGAATATGTGTGCTGCACATGGAACTCAATGGGAATTGTTTTTAGAAAACCTTGAGAACAAATTTTTTTTAAGTTGTGATTTAATAAGAAAAATAGGGTGGGGGATGGAGTAGAAGGGGAGCAAAAGTTGAAAAAGTGAAATATTCCCAATTAAATAATTGATGGCAATTCAACTATGCCCAATGCATTCATACCAATAGAGCTTGAAAATTGGTCATTCATTTGGTTTTAAATGGGATTCAATTTTCCAGTGGTACTCAGATCTTAATCTAGACCATAAAACAAGAGCCGATCCCCCGTGACCTTAGGATTATGTTTTTAACTTCATGATCAACCCATCCAAAAACCACCCATGTCTTTCAGGTAATATTTTGAAGTAGATTTTGAACTACAAGTGGGAAGATAACCATCAAAAGTGAATGCCATTGTGGGTTTAACTTGCGTGCTTTGGGAAGAACAAAACCCCACTTTTTTTTCAAAGTTGAGGATTGGAGGTCTAACACAAAGAAGAGACAAGATCTGGGTCCAGTTTAAGGTTCTTCTTCACCATTGACAACAGAAGTGGGCCAAGGTATATTTTTAGTATGAGAGAATAGATAATCTCTTCTATTGCCTATATTTCCCTAACTTGTCCATGGGACATTAGGATCCCATAAATGCCTACATTTGGCAAGGTCTCATCAAGATAAAGTGATCCTTCCTTGGGTGTCAATATGTAGGATAAGGACCTAGAAGGGGGGCCATTCTGGGAATGACTCAAGTCTAGTGTAAGGTTGGAGCTGAGCATGGGATCTGCGGATCTGGTGTAAGGTGCGAGTTAAGCACAGGATTTGCATTCACAAAAGGGGTAACGCGCCCCTTTTGAGGTCCTTACCCAAGTCAGTAGCAATTTTATTTTAAAATCTGGAAGACAACAAGAAGTTAGGGCCATCATTGTTTTCTAGTGTTTTTTTTGTTGATGCACTTCAGAAGTGATGACAACCCTAGCTCATCGTTGTCTTTTGATATTTATTGTTAATGTGTTGCAAAATATGACAATGAACATAGCTCATTATCATCTTCTTTCTCTCCATATTCTAAGAAGGCAATTACAAGTTTTAGGTTCGTTGTCATCTTTGGGTGTTTTTTTGTTGTTATGTTGTAAAATGCAACAATGAACTAGGTTATTGTCATCTTTCTTTTTTTTTTTTAATGCGCCACAAAAGACAACAATGAACCTAGTTCATCATCGTCTTTTGGTGTTTTTTGCTTAACTCATTGTTGTCTTATTTTTTGTTTTAAGTAAAGGAACATATGACAAGTTTTAATATTTTTTAATAATTCATTATAAATTAATTAATATAAATAATTATTTCATATAACCAATTAATTATGGATTTTAATTAATTGAAAATTTAAAAATTATCAAGGGTCTTTAAAAATTTAAATATAATTACGACAACTTTAATTATTACTACTAACATCATTTAATATTGCAATTGTTCTTATTATGTAGGTTATTGTTTGTGTGTATAAGAAGGTTGTTGTAGGTTGCATCAGGTTGCAACAAATTGCATTAGGTTGCATCAAATTGCAACAAGTAAGTTGCCATCCCTTTTTTTATATATTTTTACAATTTTTTGTTTTTGGGGGAGCTTCAAGCTCTTTGGTAATGGTGATAATCCATGGTTATTATCACCTTATTGGGGAGCTTTAAGCTTTTTTTGTTTTTATTTTGGATTGATTGTTGGACCAAAGGACTTGTGTGTGTTTCTTAATAATGTGCTTGTAAATGAAGATGACATTAATGAACTAAAAATATAATAAAAAGGAACAAAAAAATTATTTAACCATTGTTTTGTTTTATGATTTTACATGTGAAAGAAACCTAGAAACCAAGGAAAGGCATCAAGTAGTAGTAATTTTGCAACAAATGAGGAGCAAATTGAAGTAGAACAAAAGATTGTCATTTATACATGTGCTTTCAAAGGGAAATATCTTGTGATGGATTATTTGTTTGACATGCTAATTAGGTTTTTAAAAATTTAATGTAACACAAACATTATCCCATATTCATTTTTTATTTGAGAATGGAAATGGGTAACTTTTTAACCCAATTTTTTTAAGTAATACTTGTATGTTTAAACAAGTGACTTTTCCACACAATACTAAATAATAGCCTAATATGGGTTTAAGGTGTAGGGTTTGTTTGCAGCACCTTCACTATGTTTATCAATTACTTGTTTGATTGTAATACTATCATCAAGTGGTTGCAAGTTACGGTGGTTCATTTTTTACATATGCTCCACTCCTTAAAAGTCCATATGGTAATGGTAAAATATTAGTTTATTTTGATATCATTAATTTAGTGGGGAACTACATGGTGGTTAATGAACTAAAAAATCCATATGAAAAATAGCCAATGTGAACAAATCTTTAATGTACATGTTAAGAAAAAAAATTGAAATCCATCCAAAAATGATCATGATACGGACTTATGAAAATATGGCTCATTTTAAACCATTCAAAAGTCCATTACTAAATATTTGGTGAATATATGTTGCATTTTCTTATAAATGTCTTCTTCTTCAAGTTGACAATCTAATTCTAACCATAAATCCAGAAAATTACTATTTTTATGCCATGTTAATAACATATAAATGCACACCACTTTGGTAAAAAACTAGATTATGATGTAAAAAGTGAAGCACCTTACTTTGCAACCACCCCATTGTGTTTATTAACTACACTTTGGTTTGATTGCAATACCTTCATCATGTTTATCATCTAATTGTTGGTCTAATTATAATACCTTCATCATGTTTATCATCTATTTGTTGGTCTAATTGCAATACCCACATTGGGTGAATATTTCATATTTTTTTAATCAATATTCACATTCATTGGATAATGATGTTATTTTTGTAAGGGATGAAACAACCTTTCATGAAGGTGATCATGGAAAAGTCCCAACAAAACATGCAATGGAACATGTAAATGGTCAAAAGCATAGTTAGGTGGCTCAAAAGTGGCATTGAAAGTCCATAATCTACCACTAGTGATTTTTTTGGCAATTTTAATAATTGTCAAACCATAAATCTTATAATTATCCCCTATGCCTTTAATCATAAATATTAATAAGATAATTTATTAATATCCCTAAAAAAATTTAATATTTTTTATTTTTTATTTTGACATTTTTTTGAATCCACAATTTTCATTTTTTTTGTGTGACAAATGTAGTGTTGTCATTTTAAAAGTCCATAACAAGTCCATAATCTTCTTAGAATTCATCCAAAATTTTAATGATAATTTCCATTAAAGTTTATGATAACATAAATAATTAAAAAATTGACAATGTTAATTTTGAATATGGATCTAAATTTTACATTTGTATGTAATGCAGAAAAATTATAAGTGTGATAGTCCAAATAGCCCACCTATTCATGTTTTCACCCAAATTAGGTGCATGGGGATCAAGGTGGGTGTGTAAGATTGATGGATAGATGGATAATTATGTGGCCAAGTGGTTTCTTTGTCGACATTTGGACAACAAACATGGGTTTCACATGGAGGTAAGTAAATCTAGCCATCCTTCTACTCATTTTGGGGTGCCAAGGTGACAAAACCACTATGCCATGAATGCTCACATTTTGTGCAACATGTCAGCATGACAAACTTATAATGAAAGGAAGGTAATTGACCGAACAAATAATAAAGTTGAAGCTAAGTAGGATCAATTTCAAATTGAAACACAATGCTTTAAGGAGGTTCAACAACCTTTAAATTGTTGCACATCATTGGCGACCTATGTGGGGGGGGTGGGGTTTATCCCACATAATTCATGAAAAGGATGATCATCTCGATAAAACAATTCAAATGGGTAAGGTTGGTTATGCAAAGCTTTTTAGGCTAGCATGGGATGCCCATAATTGAAATTTCAAATCAAATAAAATGCAAGACAGAAAAGGAGATGCAAACCATTTGCAAGGTACCATCAATCAGAAATAATTTGTGCCTAGTAAGTTTATAATTGAGATTTTTTTGTAAACAAGTTGGTTGTCTTTGACTAATACTTTATATTGGGGGGCTTAAAAATGTTTTCAACATTGTTTTTTCATCATGCATTTGAATCATGGCATTAATTTGTTATTTGGTCCCTAGGCTTTGAGATATCACAAAAGCTTCCTTTATGGGAGATGTGGTCTAATTCACACTTCACCATCAATAGTTTTTCACCCATCACCATGTGACAAAAGTTATAGAAGCTATGATTATTTATTTGAAAAACATAGTTTTTTTACTCTTCCTCAAGCAAAGGTGAACCTTAGCAAATAATGTTAGGCCATTTTAGCCTAACTTCTAGTGGGAACTTTTATATTTCACTAACATTTTGTACCATGTTCACTTTATATAAAATTTGTAACTCTCTAACAATTTTTTTTTTCCAATCCCAATTTGCAATTTGTTACACTATCACCCTATGTCATATTCCAAATGCATGCCTCAACCCACCAAAAATGAGTTAAACTAAAACAAAACCAACTAGTAATAATTTCATCTTAACATGCAAACATCGATTATGGGCATGCCCCATTTTATTTTCCAACCTCAAATTGCAATACTTACATCTAATGAACCAAATGTAATAGGAAATATTTTTTAAATATTTAAAATTAAAATCAATTAACAATACCTTCATTTTTAGGTGCAAACATTGATTGCTAGCATGCCCTTTTTTTTTTCCAAACCCTAATTTTGCAATATCCACATCATTCATGTTTTGTAGTCTATGTTGCAGTGATCATAAATGTAATGTCATCACTATTCTTGTAATGTAATACTACCATAATAAGCTCTTCACAATATCTACATAAAAATGTATTGTGTAACCTTACCAAAAGTCACCTTGATTTGATAGCCTTGATTATGTAGGTATTTCAAAAACTTGTTCGTTCATCATCTAAGATTACTTATCGTTGCCATCACAATCAAACAAGCCAAAAGGCACATTGGGTAGCTGAAAAAAACTATAATTTTGTTATAAATATTTATGTGGTGCCACTTTAATGTCATGTTAATCATAGGAAGTTGTGCTAAATGAATAATATGAATATTTAGAAATTAAAATGAAAAATCCATTTAATTTATTTTTGAATTTCAATTTAATAAAAAAACTTTTGAACTTGAAAAACAATTACATATAAAATAATACATTTTACAAAGGACTATGCCGAGGACTTTCTTAATAAATAATTTTTTATGATAAAAAATTTACATGATAGTACCATATTATCCACATTCAAAAAACATTCATAATTTAAAATTTATGGAATTTGAATTTTTCTAAAATTCAATGTATGTTTTTATAATATTAGAAGTTCAAAAGTCTTTTATAACATGAAAATGGTGTGTAATACACATGACATACAAAAAAAAATTAGAGCTTATGATTAAAAAAAACTAAAACCCAAAAAAAACATATATTGGAAGGAATTTATATTATGACAATTTTTAAAGTTGAAATGTAAAATCTAGCAAAAACTTTACATTTTTTACAAAATCATAGTTATTTGAAAAAGATTACATAAAAAATGTGATGTATTAGAGAAACTATAAATTTTTTTAATAACAAGTTACAAAAGATTTCATTTCAAAATTCCTTTATATGCAAAAGTCATGAGGACTAAAAAAAGGGTCATAACCCTTTTACAAAGTATCATGTTGGTTTGTTTGATTGCGATTGCACCCTTAGGTGCATCTTTTCCACCAAATGCAATACTTACATCTAGTGGACCAAATGCAACAGGAAATATCCAAAAGATATTTTAAAATTAAAACCAACTAGCAATACCTTCATCTTTAGTTGCAAACATTAACTATTAGCATGCCCCAATTTTTTTTCCAAACCTTAATTTGTAATACTTACATCATTCACATTTTGTAGTCAATGTAATGTTCGTCATTATTCTTATAATGTAATACTACCACATTGAGCTTTTTGCAATACCTATTGAAATGTATTATGTAACCTTGCCAAAAGTTCTTTTGATTTAATAAACTTTGATTATGCATGTATTGCAAAAACTTGCTCCCTCATCATTTAAGTTACTTAGGTGCATTTTTTCCACTAAACACAATACCTGCATGTAATAGAAAATATTCAAAATAAAACTATAAATTTTTGAAAAGGTTTAATAATATTATATGTATATCATAAGTTATAATATTGAAACATATTGTCAACTATTATAGAAAAAAACCTATTAATAAATATTCAATTCTAATATTACATATTAATATCACAAGTTTGTAATTCAAGAATTACCATGTTATTTTAGATTGACCATTTATTCAAATTAAATTTAAATTTACATCTTAATTATATCAATATTGAATTGCAATGAATTTATTTGTGGCCAAAATTCACCATTTTTTAAAAATGAAATAAAATCATGAGTAACATGGTTCAAAGAACCATTTGGAACTTTTTTCGAATAAATATGCACATT
>Ga0209208_10006258_pt1 | contig 16416 bp, 14 predicted proteins | sample S1TSphfallax_3_FD_187694 | JGI IMG/M metagenome (GOLD analysis project Ga0209208, IMG submission 187694) | Host-associated microbial communities from peat moss isolated from Minnesota, USA - S1T2_Fd - Sphagnum fallax MG (SPAdes) (version 2) | ecosystem: Host-associated > Plants > Peat moss >...
ATTTGTTCTTCCTCTCATCCTTTCCTTTTGTACACCATCCATCAGCCCTGCCCAAGCACAGTACATAGGTATCCCAATAATGTGTGAGGTAAACATTGCTACCCATCCTGCAGTTTTATCTCCATGCAAGGAGGCATGAAGATGCTCTGGTCATGGTTGTGCATCTGATTCCATGTGCCTTTGTTATATATGGAGTTCAGAATTCAAATTCATGCCCTAACTCTGCCTCATCTGTCTTTGCTAGAAGACACAAGCAGGCAGTAGTGAGGGACCATCTTCTAGAGACATTCTTATCAACTCAAGTTTTGCCGATGGGCTACAGAATTGGACTGTCAAAGGCTGCAAAGGCTCTGTATGTCAGTTCATGGACAATCGTAAAGTTTCTCCGTACACTGGAAATAACTTTGTTGTGGCATCAGAAAGAACTAATCTCTGGTCAGGCATTGAGCAAAACATCTTTGGCCGAATTGAACTGGAGACGATGTACAATGTGGTGGCATTTGTTCGTATCAATGGATCTGAGCCAAAGGCAGATGTCAGGGCAACACTCAACATTCAAGAAGCTGACAACAGGGATCGTTATGTGACTCTGGGAAGGTATCAACGACCTTCACTTCATCGTCTTTTCCCCCCCTTCCCCAGACTGTATTCTGTTGTTCTGTTTTGTAATTGCTCAGATGTAGGTCAGGATTGGGAAACATGCTTGAGCAACCATGTTTTCTCATATTCTGTCCCCATTACTAAAGGGAAGGTATTCAAATGAAACTGTTTGTTGATTGGGATTAACAACAGTTGGTAGTCCACCATTGCAAATATTGTTGATGTCCTTGTAACTGTCCTAATGCATAGTTCATTTTTTGCAGTGTGGAGGCAAACAACGAAGAATGGAAACGGCTGCAAGGGAGATTGATCCTAATCAAAGCTCCAAAAAGGGCTTCTGTGTATTTAGAAGGTCCCTCACCTGGAACAGATCTCCTTATTGATAGCTTCTCCATAACTCAAGCACCAGGAACTGTCCCTGCAGGACCCCCCATCATTGAGGTCAGTTTCATTTCTAAAACTGTGAAATGCAAGCAGAATATGCATGCATGTGCTTGCACAATATTAGGGACAACATTGAGGTGACAATTTTGATAGGCTCCCAGGTCAATGCCATGTCATGTAGAACTGTTGGCATGTAAAGCTAGTGGAGCCATTCAGCCCAGAAAAGGACTTGAAGCAGATACAATGCAAAAGAGACTCTGTCTTGTCAAATTTTGGAAAATGCTATTTTCCTTGAAATTGTATATAAGTTTTGCTTCCCCTCTCTTATGGGGGAAAGGTGCCCATATTGGACATCCTTTCCAATATAAGATGTAAAATAGATCAAAACAGCAAAGAATGTGCCACTCCAGAAACAAGGGGGTGCAAGGAAGACCCAAATCTATGTGAGTCCCCCAAAGAGCCCTTGTTGACACAGTGACCCTCGCATCCATCCCTGAGGAGTGGAAACTGTGTGTCCACTGCACCATGTGAGAGTCTAAGATGTTAATCTTGGTTGAGGGTACTTGCCAGTGGTTATTGCATGTAGTCAAGTGCTGCCATGCAATGATAAACCAGGCTACTAAACAAGCTCAAAAATAGATCAGCTTTTGACAGGAGGTGACCATCTCTACATATCACTTCAATTTTTTGAGAAAAAGTGCTCTCATCTCCTTATGGAAGTTGCATTTCTGACGTACTGTCAATTTTGACAACTGGTACTTGCATGTGGTGGGACAGGACCAAAAATTTGGCATCAATATCATAGAGAATTCCGATCTATTGCAGGGACTGAAGGGCTGGTATGGCCAAGGATCAGCACGTCTCTCTATTGCAAAAGGGGCTCCAATCCTTGTTCCACCTACAGCAGCTGCATCTCTCCCATACCCTCCACCTCGATTGAGTGGTAACTGCATAATTGCTTCAAACCGCACACAAGGTTGGGAAGGCCCCACTCAGACAATCACAGACAAGATTCAACTGTTTCTTCCCTACCAGGTCTCAGCTTGGGTGCGTGTAAAGAGTCATCATGGTAAAACAGGCCCACAGAAAGTAAATGTAGCACTGGGTGTGGATGGAAATTGGGTGACTGGTGGTGAGGTAGAAGCTGATGATCACTCCTGGAAAGAAACAGTGGGTTCTTTTCGATTGGAAAAGAAGCCAGACAATGTAATTGTGTATGCTCAAGGACCAGACCCAGGGGTGGACATCATGATTGCAGGTGAGCTCTCCATGCCAGTTCATGAATATTATCTCAAATTTGACATGTAAATAGCCCAACAATGGATTCTTAAGTAGTACTGCACTCCTATTTAAGATTGCGATTCATATCAAAGTATTACAGTGAATGTGTAACAAATTTGTTTAATGCAGTCTAGAATCTTGTTAAATAGCATCCTGGCAGCTGAGATGCCAACATTGTAATGGATTGACAATGAAGGCACTGTTGTGGAAACCTTCTTATACTTAAGTTGGATTTTTGGATGCTGCTCAACTGATGAGGATCTGAACCAGCAGAAACTTTGATATGGACTCTCCTAAATTGAACTATGGATTTGAGCTACAGAAATTATTCTTCATTTCCAATATTCGAGTGTGTAGAAGCATAGCTATGTGATTTTGTCAACTTGCAGCTCAATCTGTTGCCACCTCATTTGGAAACTTGCAGGTTTGCAGATTTTTGCAGTGGATCGAAGTGCACGTTTCACAAGGCTGAGATCTCAAACAGACAAGGTATTGTTTATTGTGTTCTAAAGCCCATTGCAGCTGATTTGCAACGAGAATATTCTCTTCACGTGGTGTCATACACATGTTTTGTAGTAATTCACTTGGTTGGCACATGCAGCAATTGTCAGGCTGACTTTGCAATTGCAAAACACTGGAGAAGTCATTAATGAATGTTTGTAATGGTGCAGATGAAGAAGTCACATAGGAATGATATCAGTTGTACTTCTGTTGATCTGTGATGTATTGAGATGATTTTTTATTGACATTGTCTGTCTAGCTCATCTGAATTCTTGCATACATACAATTGTAGATACGCAGGCGGGATGTAGTGCTTCAGCTCACAGGTGGCAAGAAACATCCATTGCCAGGCAATATTCATGTGAGAGTCCAACAGACAAGAAGGAGTTTTCCATTGGGCGCTTGTATCAACCGCTGGAATCTGGACAACAGCAACTATGTTAAATTCTTTCTGGAAAATTTCAACTGGGCTGTGTTTGAGAACGAGATCAAGTGGGCATGGACTGAACCTGATCGGGGCAAGGTAGGATTGAGATTTGTGCCCATATGACACAAATGCTCCAAAGTTTCAGAACTTCATGTCTTAACAGTTTGCCAAAGGTTTTGAAGCTTGTGTAAGATGTGTGTTGGAAGTTGCATGTCTTTTGGCCATCTATACGACATGGATCTCATGTGTTGTAACTCTCTCTGTTCAGTTCAACTACAAAGATGCTGATGAGATGGTGGAATTTTGCCTCCAAAATAAAATCCCTATGAGGGGCCACTGCATCTTTTGGGAAGTGGAAGGCTATAACCAAGGATGGCTCAAGACATTGAGTTCCCAGGAACTTACAGAGGCTGTTCAGAACCGTGTTGTAGATCTCCTATCTCGTTACCGAGGCAAATTTCTTCACTATGATGTCAACAATGAGATGCTACATGGGAGTTTCTTCCATGACCGATTAGGGCCTGACATTTGGGCCTACATGTTTAATTTGGCTCGCCAGTTTGATCCACAAGCAACACTGTTTGTCAATGATTATCATGTTGAAGATGGAGAAGACTGGAAATCTTCACCACAGAAGTATTTGGCACAGATTCAAGGATTGTTGAAACAAGATGCCTCCATTGGGGGTATTGGAGTCCAAGGTCATGCTCGCACTCCAATTGGTGCCATTCTGTGTGACGCATTTGACAAGCTGTCTAGTGTAAACATTCCAATTTGGCTGACTGAAATTGATGTTGCTTCATCCAATGAGCATGTGCGTGGTGATGATTTGGAGGTAATATATTCTTGATGTAGATACTCTTCCTACACTCAAGCATGAAAATAGAGTTGCTATGTTGCACTGTAAAGCTGCTCAATGACTCACATTTAATAGTGGCTGTCAAGTTTTTCATCTCTGTCCAAGATTTTCCTACTCCTACCTCTGCCATCAACAGAGTCCACCATCAAATTGTCAATGGTTTTTCTCAAGAGTTTTGTTGGTGGGTGGGTAGGTAATTCTGCGGGAGGGCTTTGCACATCCAGGTGTTGAGGGGATGATGCTGTGGGGATTCTGGGAGGGGGTGGTGTCAAGGGAGCATGGTCACCTTGTTGACTACAACAATCAGGTCAATGCTGCAGGACAGCGTCTTATTGCCTTACAAGAGGAATGGACAACGAGTCTCACAGGCCATGCCAGAGAGGATGGTTGCTTCCAATTTCGTGGATTTCTTGGTGACTATGATGCCTTTATAGATATGGGGCAGGGTGAGGTTCCACTCCACTTCAAGGTGCTGAAAGGTGATGGCCCTCTTGTCATCAACCTACATGTGTGAATATGAGCACAATTGATACAAGAACAGTCAATGATAAACTTGTGAAGGTTACAGAAAAGGTAATTGTCCCAAATGTGCAAACAGGTAATTGTTACCAGAATGTTAGAACACATCAAAATCTTTGCAGATGCTAGCTACTTGTTGCAACAAACAGATTTGAGATTCACTTCAGAAGTAGGTTGTCAGCACCCATCTCCTTTGTTGAGTTCAAACAAAGCATCCTAACATAGCTGATCACATTTATTTGCCTAATTCTTTGTGCTCAAATGTCACTGGTCTATGCAGTGACCTTAAGTATGGCTCAACTGACTATTTCACAGTAAACCATTGTAGTAGCATTGCAGTGAGTCTGGAGATTTTTCTATAGAGCTCATAAGATCAAATTGCTAGGCTGTTTGATGCACTGTATAGCAACCAGTTTTCTTGAATCATTCTTAAGCAGGGCAATATGAAATGGCTAATCAAGAAGCAGTTCTGACTTTGCACTTTTTGATAGAGAAAAGAGTCTCCCATGTAAGGAAGTGCTTAAGACTTGCACAAGACAGGATAACTACATTTTTACCAAATGGAACAATTGACACAAAAGGTCCATATGCATCCCCCTTGTCAACATTTTTCACACTTCACTACTCCAGTTACTGGAGCAGAATCTTGTGGAGTTTTCTTATCAACAGAAGTCTTGAAGGGCACCAATATAGGTTGGTGATCCAGTTAGTTAGCATGTTGGCTTTGGTTAGTTGAGAATAGTTAGGTTCTTTTATCATCACAGACACCATGAGAATACAACTCTTTTGTCAACAGATTCACATGGTAACAGAGTGGGTTACTGTTTTATGTAGACCTGGGAGATAGAAATGTGTGAGCTCTGGCTTGACACCTAAGAAGTCAGAGTTGTGAGCACACCTCCATAGAATAGCAGAGAAAAATCTGTGAGCCAGGCTCTAGAAGTAAACTATTCCTCTTTAGACATTAGCAATGGCACTATAAGTCATAGCAGGCATCCAAAAGGCTTTTCTCCTTGACATTAGCATGTTAGCTGAGTTAAGCAAATGCATGTCATTTTCAAGTTTCCCCCTTTTCCCACATTTAATTTATATTTATATCATGCCTTCAAAGTGTACGAGTATGCTTTCTACTCATTGTTTACACTTGTTTCAAGGTGATGGATACTAACATGCAACTTGAGGGCAGAGACCGTAACTTAGAGGAGCAAGATTCCATTGATAGACAAGGGTCTAAAAACTTATTTTTTGGTAATGTACTAGCAAAGAGAAACTCAAGCAAGGCGAGGGTGAGTTTGGCATCATTGTAAAATGACATCCAAGCAGATTTCATATTTTTTACACATTGAGAAAAACAATCCTCAACCTAGTTGCCTTTAGGAAAGCAAATAGTTTTACTCTATACCATGCATAAGTGGCAGTTCAACTAAGTACTAGAAGATGAGAGATCCCTCCACAAAGTTTCACTCTTCTACCATATTCTAAACTACTCTTGATCATCAATCTAATCTTTCTTTCACATTTGCTACAGATGTCCATGAGAGTTATGAGGATTTTGGGAGAAGAGGGAGAAAATGCAAGAAAGAGAAGGCAAAAAAAACTTTCTTCACAAGAAATCTTTAACAATGTCAAGGAGGTGAAAATCGTAAACTCAAATCGTGTAGTGGTGACACCTCACTAAAGTGAATCCATGACTTCAAAAATGACACATCTTGTGATCTGTTGTGGATCCAATGCAACATGTTGTACGATATTGAGCTATTGATTCATGGTACAAAAGTATGCCATGGTGTGTCTTGTGTTCCTTTTGTGCAATGAATCCACAACACAAAATAAATGTAAGAGACGCCATGGCATATGTGTGTGTCATGACTAAACTTAAGTGGTTGAATTAGGTTGCAACCAAAGTGGGGATATAAACTTAAGATGTCAGCATTAGCTTTCTAGGAGATTGATCAAAGGTTATAAACAAAGGTGATTATTTCAAATAAGTCTCAAAACCAAAAAAAACTAAGTTTGGTATTAGATGTTGAAGGGGTCAATTATATAAAGTACAATTATTGATATTGCGGTAGGGTATTTTGGAGAACAAGTAGTTTGACAAATGAAACTAAAACTAATTAATGTTGTTTATGTAACATTAAGTGTGAAGATTATAATTAACAATTACTTGAAATATGTACTATCATTGGTGAAGATTTCAATGTAGATAATCATTAATAAGGCATCATTATCTTGGGTTTTGGAAAGGAGAACATAATGAATGTTTCATTAATGTTGGAATATGATTTTTAAAAAAATTAAAAAATGTCCAATGTCATGATGTCTTTTTTTTTTTCAAATATTTTTTAAATTCACAATTAATTACTTGGTTAAATTCCAAATAAAAATAGCTAATAAATAAAACTACAATACAACCTTACAATGTAACTTTTTTCATAGATTCATTTAAATTTGATTTCAAAACATTTGAATTTATTTTTGCAAATGTGGTTTTTGGAAAATCTACCTTACACATCTTTTAGTGGAGTAAGCTGACAATCAATTACCTACCAAGCTTTATAATTCACCACCTAGTAGACTAGTCAATTAAAGGTTAGGTTCTAATTGTCATAGTTATCTTTAGGCTTCATACCCATTCATTTAAACTTCAATATATAAGTTATATGGCTACTTGTATCCATGAATGATGACCTTGACATGCATAGCATGTTCCTCCTTCCTTTCAATGAACTTTGAGGCAAATTGCAATGCATTTGCTTTGTGAGTTATCATTCATTATTCATGCTGCAATATTATTAATTAGTTTGGAAAGGTGGAGCTTGGAGACACTTGAAATGATAATCAAGCTTCAAGAGCTTCAACTTGGGTCCATTTACAATTGGGGTACCAAAAAGGAATGTATAATTTTTAAAGGATTGAAAAGGAAAAATTTGAATGTTTCTTCTATTTGCATAATTATAATTGTAACAAATTGGTGTCATGTTAAATTAATAGAAAATATTTTGGAAATTACATAAATGTCTTTTTGAGTTTTTTAAACTAATTATATTAAGCATCCAAACCTCTTTATAAGATGAATAAAGATGAATGCATAAAATAATGCAATGATGTTAATTTTCTTTTATGGATAAATATTGCTTACACCTAAGTTTGCCCATGTTAATTGAATGCATTTGATTACATAATAAACCATATGAAATGTTTGAAGGCAACATAATTTGATTTTTGGGGTTACAAGGAAAACTAGTTAAAAGGTCCATTGGTTGATTTTTTGTATTCACTAGCTTAAAATGTTGTAGCTTGAAAAGTAGGCCACATGTGCAAAAAAAATCATTTAAAAAAAATTCAAATTATTCATATAAGTATATTGAAACATTTTCTAATTTTTGAGTTTGAACCAAAGAATATATACACATTGATGTACACATGTGAAAAATCATCATCACCAAATGAATTATCTTAGTTTGGACTATTTTTAAAAATTCACTTAAATTTGTCTTGTGTAAATGTTATTTATAGAAATTAGGTTTAAAAAGTCATGATATCCTTTTTCCTTTTTTTGAACCCCAATCACAAAAAAAATTTATGAGATTTTCAACTACCCAAATTCATTAGGTTTTCAATGAAATGGGACAAAAATGAACTAATATAGAAATTGCTTGATTGTGGTTTAAAAAAAAAAAGGTTGATTAAAAGAAATCTGGTGAAAAAGTTTTGTTGTTTTGCATAGTGACATGTTGCACTAAAAAGTTTTTTATTTTAAAATTATGATATGGATATTGTGAGGTCCCAAGTTAATATAAAAAATAATAACATGCCACATCATCATACAAGTTTTTTTTTTTTTTTGGGGTCATGGAATAATTACAAACTATATCTTTTCATAGCATGGTGCCATGTCATCATACAACTTTTTTAAATTTAATTTAAGTTTTTTTTTTTGAGTCATGGAGTCATAGATTGTATTTCTTTCATGGCATGCAATGACAAAAATACATGCCATGAAAAATAGGATGCCATTCACCACCATTATATGTATATGTTTATATATTATATTTGTACATGATACATCAATGTATATACACATTATATACATCAATGCATGCATTTATCCAATGTTTGAAGCCAAGACCTCATGGAGATGCATTAAGGTCTTACCCACCAAATCATTTCAAAACTTTAATAACACAATAACAAAATTAAGTTTATTATGTTTGGCATGAAACTATTGAGAAAATTCAAATTTCAACATATGTTTTCTTTTTCAAAATTGATTCAAATGTTTCAAATGAGAACATGATCTTGAAGCTTATTTAGTTTAAAGGGTTTTTAAAAGTAACTTAATATAGGATGTTATGAATAAGTTTGCAAATCTACAATTTAAAAAAAATTTAAATTGATCTATAATATTTGTAAATGTGATTCAATACAATGTGAATTCAATAATGCTTTCATTAAGTCTTTAACAATGTTATTTTGATTATGTAAAGTATATTTTCATTTTTTTAGGACTTGCAAATTTTTATTTCCCCAACATGATTAAGTACAAAGTTTTTTTTTTGACTTTTGCAATGTTGTTCAAATGGCAATCATCCATAAGAAGAATTAACCATTGGTTAAAAGAATTATTTATTATGTGTGGCTAGGTACACATATGGAGTGACATTGACAAGGGACAAAAGGTGAAAAAACAACTAGAGCATTTTTGTGAATTAAGATGAAGCTTTTAATTAACTTTTTGGATTATCAAAACAAAAGTTAGGATTATATTCCCATGCTAATGAAACACATAGTGAACATTGTGACACTACTAATTTGTTTATATCAATTAGTGTAAAGTTTTATTATTTGTCAAAAAAAAATTAAATTGGTCAAATTGTAGTAGAATTAAACATTAGTTGCATGGGATAGTGGTGGAAAAGGACAAGATTTCTTGTTTTGAAGTAAGATGAAATCTTGTGTCAAATGTACTATTAGATAGGGATCTAAGATGAATATTATCACTAAGGAGGTTGGGGTTGTCTTATTTTAAACTAGCTCATTACAGCTTGCACATGGTTGATCATTCATTGACAAAACCAACCAAATTGATAAAGAAAATAAAGATTGACATACAAGGCATCTTGTATTTTGTCACATTCTCTATCATGAAAGGCAACAAAATCGATCCAAGCTACCCTATGTTGTTAGGGCTTCCTTAGTTATAGGATGCCAAGGTCTTTCATGATTGGGGAAATGACCACATCACATTTGAAGGAAATGGCATAATGAGGACCATTGAAGTGATGAAGCAATTTGATGGTAACATCTATCACCCTAAATACCTTCTCTATTATGATTTTTCCATTGGGGTCATAGATGATGAAAAATAGGTCTTACTTGCGAAGGAATTTGATTTGTTTTCCATTAGGATATGGATTTACCATAACCTTGAACTTGGCCTCAAATTTGCCATTAGAGTGGCAATATTTGATGGGGTTATTGCATCCCTTAATTGCTCCCCTAAAAAGTTTTCCCACATTTTTTAAGGTCAATCATATGGACATTACCCTAGCTCACATGGGCATTACCCTAGCTCACATGGGCATATTCACATGTATATTGTCCTTTTAAATAATTTGAATCCTTGTTTTAACTATAATTTTCATTTTAAAGGAATAAAATAGAATGTATTAAATAATGCAATTGACTTCAATTTTCTTTCATAAATAAATAATGCATACATCTATGTTTGGCAATGTTCATATAATGCATTTTATTAATTAATATACAACATAATTTTTTTGAAAACTATAGGATCCATTTTGAAAGGGCAATAAGGAAAATGATTCATTTTTTGGTCATTTGGTTGATTTTTTTATATATTCATTAATTTTTTTACAATTTGTGGCCCCAAATGTCAACAACATGTGCAAGAAATTTTCATGCAAGAAAAAATGTTAAGTTGTATACAAAAATGTATATATTCATTTTTTGCATTTTTGGCATTTTTACCAAAATATTTATGCATAATTACATACCCATGTGAAAAATCACGACCATTGTGAAAATTACCATAATTTGAATTATCCAATATTTTTCACTTACATTTATTCCATGTAGATTTTATATTTGGAAAATAACAAAAACAAAATCCTTGAGTCTTGTGTCCATGTCCATGTCCGGTGTCTAATTGTGAATATGCCCATGTATGGGGTTTAGGATCCTATTAAAATCATTACGTGGACCTTGATGGAGGATGTTCAAATTTGCTTCTTAAATTTGGGAGAAAAAGAACAACCATGTTCCTTGAAAATCAATGTAGAATTGGATTTGATTATTGCAGTAAATGCTAAGTTATTATAGGTGAAAGCACACTATGGGGGGGGGGGATGGGGGGGCAACTTGGGCACTTTCACAACATATACTTAAAGTATAAACTTACAAAATGTATTGCATTTAATTGGAGTTCATTTTTGGTGTTTGGCCTTTATATTTTGATTTTCACATAGTAAATAAATAAATTTAAAATATTAAATTCAAAAATAATGGGTACATTTGTGGTATATGATATATGATACAAGCCTTGTTTTGCTTTAAAAAATGGCCCACTTCACATTTCTTATCATTTTCCATTTGAAAATAATGTTTGTTAAAATTTAATTTATCACATACTTATGGTCATTGCCTTTAAAGAAACCCAATTGTGATATGATAATTATCAAACTCTTCACATGTTTCACAAACATATTCCAATCATATGGACACTAATAGAAAACCCCCTTTTTCCAACTAAGTTTACAACATAGGCTCAACTATAATTACAATTGAAAATGACCCTTCCAACTATAAATTTCTTTTCCAATTGTTGACCATAAGAATTGACAAATATAAGTTGAAAAGTGACATTGTAGTCAAAATTGATAATCACTTGTTAGCACAATAACAATAGTCACTTCTAACCATTTCAATTGAAATTGATATCCACCATTACAATCAAAGGTTTTTTTCGACTTTAACTTCCCAATGGATGAACTTCATCTACTAACAAATCATGACATCATCGAATAACAAGTTGTAATTTTGACTACGTTATAATTAGGCCATGCAAAGAGACTAGCCAATAGTTCATTAACATGTGGCCAAAGTTAGAGGTAGGTGGTTAGCCTAGGTAGGTAGGTAGGTAAACCTAAGTAGGTACATAAGTAGATAGGCCTAAGTAAATAGATAGGTAGTAGGTTTAAGTTAGGTAAATAGGTTTAGGATAATCCTTTTTTTGGCCATATGGCCTTGAAGGTCAAACCTTTTTTTATTGGCTTCCAAGTGCTAGTAACTTTTTAAAAATGTCTAGTGCACCAACTTCATGATATAGTTTACAAACTTGAAAGCCATGATAAACAAATATGGGATAAAAATTATATTTGTACCTTAGTTGCATCCCAGTTGCAACTTAATTGCAATTAGCTTACAACTTAATTTCAACTATAGTAAACATGACTACCACAACACACTTCAAATTTCAAAGCAAGTAGAATCTTCACAAATTGCTCTTTTGCTTCTACCATTCAAAAAACTTTTGTAGCCTTCCATTTAATGCTTCCAATGCTATGAAAATAGTTTAATTAATCAAGGAATGAAGAAGATGTGTGTTGTTTTGTGTAAAGGGGTTCATGTTTGGTGATAGACATGTTAAAACAATTTTGGATTTAGTCATTGCTTTGTTGCCTTTGGAGTACAAATAACTCTTCTAGATCCCTAATTGGCACATGTTGTCAAATCATTCAAAATAGACTAAAAATGAAGAAGATATGGTGTTTGAAACTAGAGTGGATCTAACGCCTTTTCTTCAAAAAGTTTAAGACAAAATATCACTTGTCCTTTTCCTCATTTTCTTATGTTTTTTTCCTTGTTCCTTTGCTTTTAATGCTAACAAAACATTTGTAATCTTCCATTTTACACTTCCAATGATATAAAAATTACTCAATTTGGTTTAAAATGAAGAAAATATTGAAAAATGTTTAGTGGTAGGCTTGTGTTTAGTGTTGGGTGGTTTAGATATCTAGTACCCAATTACAAACTATTAGAACAAGTATTATGAATAATAATTAACTAGCTTAGTTTAGACCTACTAATTATTTTAAGTAATAATAGGCAATATGCAATAATAATAATGATAATAAATTTAATAAGATTGTAATATGATCCTAGCTTAGGCTAGTAATTGTTAACTAGCTTATTAATTAATGTAGCATACATGGTGTTTAGGCTTGGCTAAAGTAGGGCTAACCACCAAAGGTTAATTAAATGTTTTATGTGGCACTTAAGGTAGGTTTCAGGTTAAGCCATGAGGCACTTGGGCTAGGCCTGAACCTAGGCCATGCCATGTAGCACTTAATTAGCCATACCTAAACCTATGGCATGCCATGTGTCACACATAAGTAGCCTTAGAAATAGGCCAAGTGACCTAAATTAGGCTAAGATTTAAGAGACATGGTGTCTAGGCTATGTGTATATAACCAAGGCCACATGGCACCTAGGCCTAGGCTAAACCCTAAATCTATGATGTAAGCTTTCTATTAATGAAGTTTTTGCATAGGTTTAGTTCAATACCAAGCTTTCTACTTGCTTATTAGATTGTATTGACATTTGGCCTTGTATAGAACTTTCAATTTCTTAAAAATCTATACCTTAATGACCATGTTATTATCTACGTATGTTATTAATCCTAAAACACTAAACTTTGGTACTATAGAAAGAAAATGTTTTTTAATTATCTCAAAAAAAAAAAATCAAAGGAATTGGGGTGCATATTTGATACTATTGGAAATATATCATCAATTGAAATTTAATGAATTTATTTCATAAGTTTTGCACTTAAGATGAAGGAGATATTGAATTTAAAATGATAATATATTATAATACCGAAATTTGCATTTGAATGCCAAATAATTATTTTATTTTTCAAATTTCATTTTGGTAGTAAAAAAAAGATTAAAAATTGAAATCTTGGCATTAAAAATGGGCAGCTTCTTTGGTAGGCTCCCTAGACTTTAACCCTTTAATATAATGAAATTAATTATACAAAAAATCCTCCTTTTCAATTATTTGTTTTTGATAATTCCATTGGATTATTTTTTAATAATTCAAGATAATTGTGTTTTCCCTCTTGACTTGTGTGCCTTTTTGGGTGTGTTTTGTAACAACCTATTGTGTTGATATGGTAGGAGTAATGATAGTTGTAAGAAACTTCCTTCTTTGTGTGTGTGTTTGTGAAACGTTCTTGCCTAGTCGGGTTCAGGTTATCTCTTGGATGGCAACCTTAACAACATGATAGAAGGCTATGCATTAGGGAAGGCTCTGTTGTTAAAAACAATTGTCACAGATTTAGTAAACGTTTAAACGACGTTTAAATGTTTAAATGGTTTCTTTACGTTTAAACGCAATTTTTTCCATTTAGTACGAGTCAGGAAGGTCTACGCCTTCAAATAGGACCCCCAAAGGCACTTTCGTGCCACGCAAGCCGGTGAACTTGGCGGGGGTGGGCTCTTGTGGCTAGTTTGGGATGTTTCCCGTCGGCCACGGCGGACGTACTTGTCCTTCCTCAACGACCTCAAGCCCCTCATCGTCATTCGCATCCGCTTCACCCATGCCCAGCCCCAGGATGCTGCTCCATTCGAATAGGACATGGTTGATCGGCTCTTCCACAGGTTCTTCTTCCTTTTCCTCCTCACCGTCCTACTCCTGATCATCGTCCTTTTGCTCAACGCGGTCCTCCTTCATCCGGACGTCCACCGTGTTCTCCTGGTCACCGTCGTCAATTAGGCCTATGAAATTCGATCTTCTCCTCGTTCAGAATAGGAGCTAGACAATATTTGAGGATTGGTTGTTGGCGTGCTTGTTTGGAGCTGTTGTGGTTGGTCGACGTCTGCGACGAAGTCGGTGGCCCAGCCCCGGGATGTTGAGCTTGAGAGGTGCTGGGCTCCGAATTGGACATTTGCATGTCCTGCATTTTGTAGAACTTGTAGTGACGCAGGTGTGACTCCATGGCGTTCTTTTCCCCTCGCACATTGACGGCCTCACGAGCACCAGGAACACCCTTCTCGAACGCGTCAGTGCAATGGACACAGCGAATGAAGCGTTGCGTCTTGTTGGCCATGCGATCAGTTTGGATAAAGTGCTAACGCGCATCGCAAGGCTTGTGCCCGGTTCCATGCTTGTCGGTGTTCGCACTCATCAACAAACGACACAAACGAGCGACGCGTCTTTTGGCTTGACGAACTGTAGTGCTGAGTGCAACTGGCACTGCAGCAGGGCATTCCATTGTTTTTTTATATGCGCGACAACGTTTGGGGCGACGTCGACGAACTGCACTCCACAGTGCAACTGGCACTGCAGCAGGGCACTGCACCATTTTTTTATATGGGCGTTTTTTTGGTACCGAAGGAGAACGTTTAAACACCGTTTAAATGACAAAAAAACGTTTTTTGATTTAAATGTTTAAACGGTACCTAACAACACTAGGAAGGCTTTAAGGTTTCGTACAAAATATGCATGGCATATGGTGAAACATTAACGGTAGAACATACCAAAAAAAAGTGGGTGATGTAGTACTCCATAGGGACCAACAATTGCTGCTTAGGCCACTATTTTTTGACCCCCCCTCCAGAATCACTAGGCCCAGAGTGAACCACCAGCACCCACCAGGACAGCATGGTGGATGGATGGTAAGTGGACATGTGAAAGAGCATTTTAAGTGTGTTCCTGTCCTATGTACTAACCATGCACATGGATGGATGGTATGTGGACATGTGAAAAAGCATTTTAGGTGTATTCCAGTCCTATGTACTAACCATGCACATGGATCTACCTACCTAGTTGGCCCCAAGTGCCTTACTTACTACTTATCTACCTACATAATAACTACTTACATTCACTAGCTACTTATGATACTAACCTGATACTAACCAAGGTTCCAAATTGGTGAGTCCGTTGTGGTTGGTCCCACAATTGAGTCATAATTGGTTTCCAATGGATGGTGCACTTGTGGTTGCTGGGTCACAGAATCCCATCCCAAGCACCCTAAAATTGCCTAGGCCTGGGATTGCTCCCAAACTTCCATAAAAAAAAGGTGGCAATGAGGGCCATGAAGTACATATACAGATGTTGAAAGCCAACTCTTGCATAAACATAACCAACCCACTTCTTCGCAGAGCTTTGCAAAGAAAAAGCTAAATTCATTTTACCAAACAAAATGCGTAACTTTGTATGAAATTTTTTGCAAAGACGGTGGTGACTTGTTAAGATCTGAATGGTTCTCACTACTTCAAAATGTAAAGTAGCAGATTTGCAGTTGGGCAAGCATCCAGGATCTGGCTCCCATGAACCTTGTGGCTGTTGTCTTTAATGGACCTATTTTGTCGTTGCAATCAGGAAGTCAGAGTCACGTTCTCCTCATGGCTAGAAACCAACCTGATATCAGGTAACAAGTCATCTGATAATCCAAGTGCAATTGAAAAGATCTTCAAAACAAACAGAGTGTCCAAATTGCAGGCCAATAGCCTAGCCTTTTGCAATGAAGAAGTTAATAGTTACAAATGTTTAATGGACCTATTTTGTCATTGCAATCAGGAGTCAAAGTCATGTTCTCCTCATGACTAGAAACCAACCTGTTATCGGGTAACAGGAGTCATATGATAATCCAAGTGCAATGGAAAATATCTTCACAACGAACCCTATGGAGTACGAAGGGGCAGCAAGAACATTGAGATTCATGTCACTTGTAGTTGCATCTACTCCTTGTAAGCACCCGATGTATTTGTCCCTAACCCACCTCACTGGCATTTTCAAGCTGCTCACTCCACGCTTG
>Ga0209208_10006260_pt1 | contig 16415 bp, 11 predicted proteins | sample S1TSphfallax_3_FD_187694 | JGI IMG/M metagenome (GOLD analysis project Ga0209208, IMG submission 187694) | Host-associated microbial communities from peat moss isolated from Minnesota, USA - S1T2_Fd - Sphagnum fallax MG (SPAdes) (version 2) | ecosystem: Host-associated > Plants > Peat moss >...
ACAAAACATATGAGAAATGGATTATGGGTCATGTTCACCATGTGCGAATGACCCATTAGTTCGTGTATAGGCCTTATGATAAATCATGATCTTAGTCACATTGAACCATTTGTATAGATGTTTGATTGAGAATGATGTTAAAACATCCTCGTTTAATAGATCAAGTGTGGGTTGAGTCTTCCCAATAGTCCTCTAGTCCATACATGCATTGGTACTTAGACCAAAAAACACTCAAAACGTGAATGATTACATTTTTGGTATATGAATTTAAGAAATTAAAAAGGTTAATGCCATAAATGTTTACCACATATGGCCAAGGTGGTTTTTGATGGTTATGTGACATCCATTTGGCTTGGAAAGTTTTTGTAAACATTCCATTGCACATGGGTGCTCATATCCCCTTGTTCACCTTCCAAGAATTATGGGATGTGAGCATATGGAACATAATCAAATCGAATGTTCACTTTATTTTGCCCTCCATGGCATATCCTAGATGTTCACACCAAGTTTTTGTTTGAGAAAAGGGACTTGGTGGGGTTTTGGACATGAATGGAATGAGACTTTGGAACCCTTTGCATGATTGAAGGGAAGTAACACAAATTCTTGTACCAAGAGAATTCATAGTTCTCAAAACATTCATCATTGAACAAAAACCCAAAATGCAATACCTACATGGTTCCCTTAAAATCAATGTTTGTGACTTGGAATTCCCATTATAATACCTGCATCATGATATAAAATACCTATAATTCCAATGTACATCACATACAATACTTACATTATGAAACCATATATTAAAACAAACTTTGGCAATACCCACACTAAGTTATTAAACCTTCCATCATTGAAAATGTTCCCATATGCAATATTTGCATTGTACCCTAAACCCACAATGTCTAAAAATCCCATGTAGCAATACCCACATCATGATCATTAATGCACATTGTTTGAAGGGTGCAAAATGCAATACTTGCTTTAGGCCATAAAACCCACATTGGTTTGAAATTATTTTTAAATGTTAATTACCTTGGATGAATTTGGATAAAATTTGTTGGAATAGTCAAACCTTGGAAGGAAAGGACAATGGTAAAACTTGAAAGGATCAAAATGATCAAGATACAAAAGAAGGACGAGTTGTAATATCCAAGATACTCATTGGTTGAAAGGATTTTCATCCCATAATGATTGGAGGGGAAGAATTAAGATGAATTTCTAACAAGATCATTGGCTTATGAATGAACAAGATGGATTCTTTTCAAGTTTCATTAACTTCTAGAAGATTTGGGATTATTGATTGGAAGAAAGGGTAAAAAATCAATTTTCTTGGTCAATGAAAGAAAGGAAACACCATGGGGGCAAAAAATGAAGAGGATGGCCTAGTGTGAGAGGCAAGTGAGGAATGCATGGAATTTGTGCTTAAATGTGTAGGAGAAAAGGTGGGTGTGTATGTGTGTATGCATGTGATGTTCAAATGGAAAAAAAAGTTGAGAAAGTAAGAATGGTTAGAAGGAAGAATTACAATGTTTGGTAGGGTTAGAAAGAGTGAGTTTTGAGGGCCCTAAGGTTTGCTGTGGAAGAAGAAGAATGACAAATTTGAAGAGTTTCTTTGGGTGGATCCAAACATTTATAGATTGTCCAACAAAATGTTCTGTGTTTAGGATGGCAACCATAGGCTTCAAGCTTGGTTACCTTACATAGACAAGGTTCATCCATATCAATAGGACTGATAAATATGCATTGATAGTTTTGTTATTGACATCAACAATGGGCTTATGAAGCTTTTCACTATCATGACCAATTTGAACAATTTAGCAATTCTTTCAAACCTAGTCCCATTATCTCAACCAATGTAAATTTTTCTTTAACACATTGAATGTTTTCAAAATGTAAGTTGGTGGAAGTGGATCGCATTAAGCCATCTTTTTGTACATGATTTTTTCAAGATTCAGAACATTGGAATGATTCTGTTGTAGGAGTTCAAGGATGTTATATTTCATGAAAAAATGCCATACCAATATTAAGATGTGTTATAACCTCACCCATGAGGCCGTTTTTGATAACATGTGTAAGGTGAAATTTTGACCTTGAAAAATTTGCCAGATGGAATTTTATTGAATGGAAGTGATGAAATGCCATCGGAAATCAAACACATGATTACATTCCACAAATGCCTACTGGCGTGCAATCTTATGTTAAACATTCAATTATTGTACCAAGTTTAGGTGCATTATGACATAAATCTAGAACCTAAAATGTTGGCAAAAAACTTCAAATTCTAGTTTTAGCTTCTATCACCAGTGAATAGAAGGTTCATTGGCTTAAGTAATGGAACCAATCTAGGGTCTTCCACGAGCCCCAAAACTTTCATTTAAAGATTTTTGAATGCCATTTTCAATAAGTGGTTTCATAAGGCCATTTTTCGGCACTTGGTGAATATAATTAAAATCTTTATTGCATACAAATTTTTATTCAAAATATTGCAATTCATTTAATATGTTCATTTAAAAAAATTGTCATTCTTATATCTAGAGTTCCAAGCCATGAATTTTTTTGATTCTACCACATAAGATTTCTACGTTAACATTAATTGTTCAATTGATGTTTTTATTCTCAATGAATGTATACACAATTGTAGCTTGAAGTTTGAGAGACCATTTTTTATAAACAATTCAAGTTTAAAAGAAGAATACTTTGAAGAAAAATGTATAAACACCAAAATGGGGCCAAGGAGCTTGTGAATCAAGTCCTCTATAGGTGTATTTCACATCTTCGCCCATTTCATTTTCTTTCAATTTTTTTGGTCAAAAAAATGTTTTGTGTAAATCATGTTCAATTGATTATCATTCATATTTCCTTTTCTTTTGTAGGTGTTAATTGTGTCTTACTTGGATGGTTATAAGATTCACTTCAAGTGGACCATTGTCAATAGTTTGCATCACATTAATATTAAACCAAACCAAATAAATAAACAAAAACAAACACATTTACACACAATTCAAAAGAAAGACAAATAGACACACAAACACACATTTCAAAATGCACATGTAAATAAACACATTACAAAACAAAGACACATGTAAAAACACACATAAAAACAAACAAAAATAAACACATTTCAAACCTCTCACACAAGCACACACAAATCCAATATAAATTCCAAAAAAATGAAAATAAAATAAACAAATTGAAATACAAATTTCAACTTAAGTACAAAAATTTCAAATTTCAAACACCAACACACACAAATTTAAACAAAAAATTATAATTTTCACAAAATACATAAACAAATCTTACAAAATTCCAACACATTTTGCATAAAATCTAACACAAATATCTCAAATTTCAACACTGCAACCTACTAACCATCTACAACAATTGCTGTCACATTTACCTCCATGAAACCTTTCATGCATATTTTGCTCTTGAATGGACATGCCCAATGTCTCTGCAGCACCAGATGTCATCCATTTGCCCATGAAACCACCAATCACATGCCTATATTATCATAGCACATATTGCCATCAACCACTCTTCAACTCATAATTACCGTCTCCTTTGTACCTCCCTTCCAATACAGACAAAAACACACTACTCCTGACACGCTCCATACTTCTAATTACGGTGGACACACAAATTGTCACAAAAAACCTCAAGTCACTCTTTTGAGGTTTGTGTATGTTGCCATGTCATTAAGATCTTGTACCATTGGAGAAGAGAAATTGGAATTGCAATCTTTGAGGGTTCTCATACTAAAATCCCCAATAGGTGAGAACTTGAACAAAATTAAGCTACTGGATTTCTACAGTTGATGACATTGTAGTAGGCAATCAAGGGTTCAAAGCAATGGATTCTGTGGCCAGAATATTCAAGAGGAATTTCCACAGATCTAAACTAGTTGAAAAGCTGAGTCTTAAACCCGGTTTGTCATGAATCTAAACCTCAGACACAATTGTGGGGTTTTCAGAGTACATATTACACCACAAGATTTGTGACTCTTAAGGTTTCCTGACTATTTAAGACTCTAAGATGGATCTCTTGGGTATTCTATGGGTCAAATAGATGGAATGTAAGTTTTTCTTGCTAACTATTACTTGGACATGACACTGACGGTTGTGTGTTCAGAGGCACACAACCCTGCTATAACACTGAGCTTCACCTACGATTCCCATGTATAACTCAAAACTTGAGCTTTGAGACAATTATGTGCCAATAATCCATTTTACTTGTGGCCAAACCAATCACCTTGCTTGCAGAATCTATTTACAGTTCTAATGCTAGCGTATGGTCAATTATGGCTCCCATTAAAAGATAGGCATGAAAGCAACTAGCACAATAATACACTACTACAGATAGTGACCTTTCTGTAAATCTGAATGAATAAAGGAAAAAAGCAGGCAACAATGTGTTACCAATTGAAGTCCAATAGTACTTTTTTGTTGTTGAATTGAGAGCCACCTCTCAGTCCCTTCTTGTTTGTTTCCAAGATGGGTAGATTACAGTGGGGGTTGAAATTTTACTGTAGGAGGTCAGTAAGTGACAGGCATGTAGGAGGACAGCACTGATGAATCAGTAACTGCTGAAGAATCAGAGCTTGTGGTTGAATTGGTAGTAATCTTCACATTGTAGCGCTCATAGACCCTGACCCGATTTTCTGCCCACCATTGCTCTGCCTCCACTTCAGTGAATCGTTTGCGACTGCAAGCCACAAGAAAAACAAATCTCCATTCAGATTTTCACTCAGTCTCATGTAGATCATATGGTGTAATTCCAACCAGGCCACATAACCAATAACCATTTAGGCCCTCATTTGAGATTTGGGGTAATAGAGATTCACTTTGATACCTGAATCGGACTCGTTTAAGATCTTTTCCTCCCCCTCGCAATGCCACCAGTGTAATATACACACCAGGTTCATCTTGCTCTACCCACTCTGTTTCAGGTTCCCTTCCATTCTCACTTGGGAAAGAATCTTGAACCGATTGCCCTTCATCCTCTTCCTGTCGTACTGTTTCAGAGCCAACTGAACCACCTTCTAATGCACTATTGGCTCCTGACATGACTGATCCAACCCTGATTGGGAGCCCCCTGTAATCTCTCACTTGTTCAACACGAGGACTTGAAACTTGATGAGGGCTTGAAACTTGAGACCTTGACGCATGAGGACTTGAGGTGTGAGAATTTGAAACATGAGGAAGAGAAATGCCAGGAGGTGAGGCATGAGGACTTGAAACACCCTGGGGACTTCTTATTACACATGAATCAGGAATTGATGCTGATTGTGGACTGGAGAAGCCATTTGCATGCAGCACTTGGACATTTGGAACAGTTGTATCCAAGTCATACTTGTAAGACACTGCCTGAACAAAAGCTTCATGTGGTGGAGTAGGGGTATTGCCATTTGGAGCTTCAACATTAGGTGCATTCATTGACTCTGGCAGTCCCTGTCGCAATGTAGCTCCAGGTATTCTTGCCACCATTTCATGCAGCTGCAAGACATGTCATAGGAACTTACTTAAAACGCCAGCATCTGTTATTCCTACATTAACAAGGTTGATATGCACAAACCAGGGAACTACTATGAACTTGAAAGACCAGGCTCATTTGCAGCCCTCATGAATCTGACATAGTAGGTGAGATAATCTGACTTCCTCATCATCATGACATTAGGTACTCTTCCATCAGTTAATGGATGGGTTGAAGCTACTGCCTCTTGACAACCATCTCAACATTGGAAATTACCCAGTGAATAAACATCACTCAATAGACATACCTGAGCAGTAAGGGACTTTATAACTTCCTTTGCAGCCCTTGCTTTTGCAGCTTCCTCAGTAGCCACAGAAATTGCATTCTGAAGCTGTTGAGCAGAGTGCTGAATCTCCTTCTCTTGATTTTGAGACTGGGAAACAAGACTCTCAACCTGTGTGCCAGCAACCACAAAGAGTCAGGTTGATTCTGTTAGTTGACAAGAAACCCATAACAGAAGCAAGGAATGTCAATCCTGGAGAACCAAGAAGCACCTGCATATCTGACAGACTTTCTGTTGGAAGTAAATGTCTAAAGTACCTGTGTACGTAACATTAGATTCTCCTTGCTCAAGGCTTCAGTCTTCCTCTTCAATTCCTCGATGATACTGTTACGTGTAGTGAGCCCTGAGATGGTGGGAGTAGGTGTTGTGGACCGAGGGGGGCTTGCTCGTCGTGATAGAGGAGAAACTGCTCTTGAGACAGCTCGAATTGATGGGACAGTGTGAGAGGAAACTATTGGCAGCTTGGAAGGTAAAGATGCAGGCTTGAAAGAATTGGGAGCATTTACATTGCCCCATGATGCAAACAGAGGAATGGCATTTGGGGCTGCAGAGACTAGGTTTGGCAACCATTCCAGCATTTTCAAGTTATTTGGCACAGATTTCTCATCAATCTGCTTGACAGGCTCAAGTCTACTGGGTTGTGATAGTGGCAGTTGTTGTGGAGCCTTTGGCAATTCAAGTCTAACAACTCCCTCCTTGGTGCCTACTGCCCATCGACCAGGAGCTCCAGCCTTTTTGGACAAGATTCCAGGAGATGAAACACCAGCTTCAGCAGATTTCTTCAGCTTCATATAGCAGGGATCACAAACGCGATATGGCTTGGCAGGATTGGGTGCTAATGAAGCTCGGGGAGCCTTTCTCAAGCTGCAAGCATGACAAAAGACAAGCCCACAGTTGTAGCAATTATGTCGCTTCCTGGTGAATCCAAAGAGCTGCCTGCATCCAGAGCATACTGACTGGTCAGCCCCTGATGGCCATTTGTGCAAGCAAATTGCTGCGGTGAAACTGGCACCACAAGCAATATTCTTCACTTGCTTATCCCTCAAGGCTTCAACAAGAGTTGGTGTATTCCTGTCATCTGTGTCACCATGGCCAAGCTGACCATTTGTACCCTTCCCCCATGTGTAGACCTCTGTCTTGTGAGTCAAAACTGCAACATGGTGAGCTCCACAAGCAATCTCCTCCACATAAGCCTCCCACAAGTTTCCTTCCACCAGACAAGGTACTTTTCCACTAGCCTGTGGATCCCCTAGTTGTCCACAAGTAGGACTCCCCATTGTGAACACCTGTCCTGATGTTGTAAGTGCCACTGTCAAACTATTACCACATGAAACCTGGCGGAAGTTATGGTCAACAAGAGCAGCTACACATGTAGGCACCAGTTGCTGCTCTTTGTCACCATGGCCTAGCCTTCCTTTGTCTCCATCTCCCCAAGTAAAAAGCTTTCCAGACGAGCAGCCACTGGTGTTTGAGTAGCCAGCCATGACCTCCACAACTGCTGCTGTATGCCACACCCCACAAGCTGCCCCGACTGTTTTCAGCCCCTTTAAAGATTCCACCTCTCTTGGTGTATACACACTTTCTTTATCACCATGCCCAAGCACCCCAAACGTCCCATCACCAAATGTGAAAAGCTGGCCAGCAGAAGTGATGAGTGCTGTATGCCAAGGGCCACAGGAGATTGCTGATACCCGGATCCCCTCCAAAGGTCCACTGTTCAAACGTTTTGGTGTCCAGTGGCTGATGTCATTTCCATGGCCGAGAAGCCCAAAGTTATGAGTACCATCACCCCAGGTGTAAAGATCCCCTGAAAGAGAAACTGCACATGAGTGGTACTCCCCACATGCTACAAACTCCATGTTGGTTGCTGCTAGAGTCTCTACAAGCTGTGGATGCAGGACACTGCAATCTACCCCATGACCTAAGCGTCCCCCAGACTCTTCCCCCCATGTGAAAACCTCTCCCTGCTTTGTCACCAGAGCTGCATGCCTGCTTCCACATGCAATATTCTGCACATCTAGCACAACTGCTGACTCCAAAGCTTTAGGCAACAAGGCATCAAGTTTGTGTCCCCCATGACTCTCAGGGCTACCAACTCTATGTACACCACCCCCAAGAATTCCATCCCCTATGCCCTCACCCCACATGAAAACATCACCAAGTGCATCCCCTTCTTCCTGGCCTGAGCCTTGGCTTGACGAACTTACACCACTTGACATGCTTATCCGGTGGGCATCAGACTGACTACCTCCTCCCACTCCCGGTTTCATATGTAAACTCACACTGTCTGAGGCAACATCTGAGCTACCTGAGTGCATTGATATGCCCCGGTTGCCCACATCCAGAAAGCTGCCCTTTGGTTCAACTGATAGAAGAGTGTCAGCTGACAAACCTTTCTCAATCCCTTGTCGATGAGGGCTTCCATGGGGACTTGATACTTTGAAAGCATGTCCACCATCCTGCAAGTGAAATCTTCACAAATTCAGAAATATTAAGGATGATCAGCTGTTATCAATCTAAGACACAATCAAACATTTGCTAGAGGGTGAAGGTGCCACTTGCTCAAAGGTCTGGGATCAATAATGACATGGAAGGTCAACATCTCACGTGCAGATCTATCACATAACTGCCATCATCCTTGAATTTGACATGACAGCGGAACATGCAATGAAGGGTAGTTAAGACTTGAGAGACTAAGACTACACAAGGTGAGGGATTGTAAATTTAATGCATCCACTGAATGCTACACACTTCTATTGGCTAAAGAACTATGGGAAGTGCAGGTAGAGAAACACACTTGGTGCAGACTCTCAGTGCTTCCAAAGGGTGAGGTCAGAGGAGAACTGTTGCTCGTGTGAAGTGAGTACTGGCTACTGACATCCAAAGCTGGTCCTCCAATCTTAAACTCAAACCTTGGTTTCTGCAACTGAGCTCTTGAGACCAAAGCCTTAAGACCCACAAACCAAACTTCTGCCTCATCCTTATCTTTGCAGATCTGCGCATGGAAAGTAGGAAGAGTCAGGACTGAATCTGTAAGGCTTCTCCATAAGAATCTCAGCAGCAGTAACCTCCACCAAAAACCATGCAATTTGAGGAAACCAACACTGGTTTATCAGGAGACTAAGAAAACTCACCAAGTCCAGAGATCGTTCATCATTACTATGTATGAGAGAGAAGGATTGATACTCCTTCTCTGGTCTGGGATACCGCTGGAAAACAGCCTGGAACACAAAATTTACTGTTCAGGAATGGCTAATAGGGAAAGCTGGGCTGAGTGAGCAACAACAAATACTTGAAAAACAGCTCCAACTGAACTTAAAAACATGCAGATGCTTCGCAACCCCTGGGGAAAAAAATTAGTAGTCATTCAACAATCTTGGATAGTCTTTGAAAAAGCAACAGGACAAAGAGGGCAAAGACTTCTTTTACATAAACTTTACAACAGTAGAGAGAAAAAGAGAGCAAAAGGTGCTCACAGTGCGTTGTCCAGGAACAATCCTGGACACAGCATTTAACCATAGCCTTTTTTCTTCACTTCCAGAGTACCAAATAAGTGCTGATTCATCCTGCACAGCCATATAATACTCCAGCTCACTGAGGTATTCTTCTGTGACGCTTGAAAAATTATTGGGAAGTTCACTGTGTTTTGCAATGATACACAATTCTTCATCTGCTGTGATCTCACAATAACTTCTTAACTATTTACAGTGTCTCAGATTGGAAAGACTATCATATCAAATTAATGTCCACTTAATGTGCTAAACAATAATAGAGGAGAATTGGAAAGCCATGGCATCTACCCATTGGAAAAAGACCATCTGAAATTGCAAACTCCTTGTATAGACAGTCAATTGGTCATGGACCCTGATAAATAAAACTAGGTGTCATGCAGAGAATAAACAAGGACTGGAAAATCTACATTTTCCTCTAGAGTCCTCCTCACATAGTCATGCTGAAGCAGTTGCAGAAAGGACATGTCAAGAATTGGCACTCACATTTGACAGCCTGAAAGGACAAAATTTAGGTTTTCCTCTGCGCCCGTACTTGAGGAGCTGTGCACCTTTCTTCAATGCAGTAATGGCCTTTCACACAGAGCAAGAAACAGATTGGGGCCTCACTTTAGAACACAATTCACATCGCAATAGCTGTTTCTGTGCGTATTTCCAATTACCTGGAGAAATGTGCATGAAAAAAGATGCACAACCATCACTTCTCACCATTCAGATCTAGGAACTCCTTGCAAACCCTAATTGACACGTTGCATTCCTGCAATTGCTATCTAATGTTCACAAAACTCTGAGACATTCTGAAGAAACCCTAATGTCAGAATGCATCTGCTGCAGTAGCTTATAAATCTATGAGCTTGCAGAGAAACCCCGCCAGAACACTTTGAAGGTAACCATTGTGTCAGCTCCAACACAACCGAAACAAACATGCCAAGAAAGAGTGCAGTCAAACCCTTGTGGGTAACTCATAAAGTATGAGACCGTCACCCTCATCATGGAAGGCAATGACTAGCTGCCATTACTCTGCACTGATCTCATTGGCTTCCAAGAGTGGGTGTAGATAGCATATAGTATTTCTCAAGATTTTGTGCATAGGATAGTATATAAAAATCTGCATCCTGAGTTTCAATTGCATTTCCAAAAGAAATTTGAAGACTCAGTCATGCTGCCAGCAAAAATGAGAGACATAGCTAATTAAAAGTCCATAGTACACTCATGCAAGCTGCAAAAAACTTGTGAGAGTAAGCTTCCTTTCATTTTCACTTGCCCCTGCACAAGAAGATATCTAAGCCCAAGGCATGGAGAGGCCTTTGTAGAGGGTAGAGGTTGGGACCTCCTGCACCCTGAACATTTCCTTTAAGCACACCATTGATGCTATAGCTACATAGAGTTTCTGAACACAAAAATCACTCATGAAGGGTCTGCAATAGTGAAGCTGGTGGAAACTCTAACTTGGAGGGTAGGGGTTGGGGCTTCATACACCCTGAACATATCCTTTAGGCACACCATTGATGCTATAGCTACATTGAGTTTTCCAACACAAAACTCCCTCATGAAAGGATTGCAATGCTGAAGCTCTTGGTGAAAACCTACGAAACTCTACCTTGGAGTGTAGAGGTCGGGGCTTCCTATACCCTGAAGATATAGTTTAAGCACATCATTGATGCTATAGCTACATGGAGCTTCTAAGCACAAAAGTCCCTCATCAAAGGTCTGCAATACTAAAGCTCTTGGTGAAAACCTAAGAAACTCTAACTTTAATGGTAGAAGTTAGGGCCTCCTGCATCCTGAACATGTTCTTTAAGCACAGCATTGATGCTATAGCTACATGGAGTTTCTGAACACAAGAATCCCTCACGAGATATCTGCAATACTAAAGCTCTTGGTGAAAACCTAAGAAACTCTAACTTGGAGGATGGAGTCTTGTGACACGTGCAGATTTGCACAAAACACTAAACACTCCAGAAGAGATCTCTGCAGACTCGTGCACCGCCATAGAACCTCTAATATGATGAATCCACAGTTTTCGCTGCAGTTTGTGGATAGCTAAGCTCATGAAGAATGCTTTTAGAACAGAACCTAAATGCCTTCGAAACCCTAAATTGAAGAATGAAACCTTCTATTGCGTTTGTTTAGCAAAAACACACGGAACTAACGCAAGAGAAAAGAAGGGAAGAAGAGAAAGAGAATCCAGCTAGTATTAAAGAGAGGAATAGCGAGAAATTTGTTTGTACCTGTTCCACATCGCGTTCTACAGATCCGGGCCGAGAATGCTCTGCCATTCGCTGTCCACCAGCCTTAATGGACAGCATCAGAACCCTTGCCCAGATTTGCAGATATTACAAAGCTCCTCCTCTACACAAGCTCCTCTCCAGTTCCTGTCCAAGAATAATTTCCGCAACAAAGCTCCGTGATGTACAGGCAATACTCCTTCTCTACTCTTGGCCATCCCCGCCCTTTTCCAGCTGACGAGACTCTTCAACCAAGCTAACAAGGATGTGCATATGACTGCAATGTGATGAGGAAAGAAGTCCGACCACTCTTGTCCAGATACCTAAAACCTCACTGGACGTCACTTCTTTCATCTTCTTCGGTTCCTGCAGTCCCTCATTTCTCCGCCCCGGATCTTTCTTCTTCTGTTGTGTCACCTTTACCAGTCACTGTACCTCATCTTCGGCTCCTGCAGTGCCTCATTTCTCCCCCCGGATTTCTTTTCTCTTCTGTCTGTCGCCTCTCTCTCGTCCCCACTTCTCTCTAGCTCCAAATCCAACGAAAACACGAATTCTGGACCAAATTAGTTTCTTGGAAGCGCATTCGAAAACATCCAGCGATTCTGGTCATTCTGTTGCCAGTGTAGGCGAACCATCTGCAGCAAATCCTTCTCGAAAACAAAGAGCAAGAGGATCTGAAACTCGATCAAGCGCGCACGTTCTCTCTTCCTCCTCCTCCTCCCGCACTCTCTCTAGGGCCCAGATAACCTAAATCCGATGGAACCATGGTTGAGCTAGGGTTTAATATGTGGTTACATCCATGGGATGGTTAGCTTCCCAAAATTTATGTTCAACACTCTTGTGCGGAATATTTATTAATTAATTGATTAAAAAATGAGGCTAAGTCAGTTTCAAATTTAATTTTCCAAAAAATTGACATATAAGGAACAACTATGCAAAGTAAACCATTTATTGTGTATTTATAATAATAATAGCCCTATGGTTAGGAAAATAAATAATTTTTGACGAATTGCAAGTTCGATTTTCACCAATTTCAACAAGTATCAATAAAAACTCTCTATTTTTCAACTAAACCTTTTCTGAATAATTTTGTTCCGAACATTAATCAATATAGGTAACATAATGAATTTATATAACAAGTGGGACTAGTTGAGCCATTAGGTTCAAATTGGTGTGGGGTGGGTATTTGATTTTTTGTAATACCCATCAGTTTTGGGTATTTGAAAAAAATTAAAAATCAAAGAACCATTAGTTTTGAACATTTGAAAATTTTCAGAATCAAATAACCATTGGGTCCAAATATTTGAAAAAATTCAAATTCAAAGAATTATAAAGTTTCATGAAAAAAAGGGACAAAAACTCAATGGTTTTAAGGTGGTTATTAGACTTTTTCGAAAAAAATTGAAAATAATGATTATATATATATACATATAATTGGGTAGTTAATTTTTTTGATAATCATGATCATCAACTTTGATACTTATTTTGATATTTGACAAAGGGTTTGTGGCCATTTCTAATACCTTACTTTAGTTTGGTTCAAACTTAATGACATGCATCATTGCAAGTGTTGTCACCAAAAGAAAGGGAAATATTTTTTTCATTATATAAATCCCCAATTGCTAAGCATACAAAGATTGGTGCATATTGCTGAAGTTTTACATAGATGGACATATTTGCTTCAAGCATTACTTCTTCATCAAAATCCTTGCAGACATTTACATTTTGTCATTTTATTTCTATGGATCACAAAGGATCAATTTCACTTTTGATTTTTTCTTTAAGAATCAACATGTTGTTTCACAGGAATGGTAGCTCATACCCAATAACAAGAACCCTATAGAAAACAACTCAACAACTTCACATGATTCCTTTCAGAGATTGGATAGAGAATCAGGGCAATATCAATTAAGGTAATATATTCTACTTTCCGGTATCCCTTTCCCAAAAGTTTCGGAGCTCCCATAAATGCAGTAAACATTCTCTCATTATGATCAAACAAATTGCGCACTTAACATGTCAAGATCCCCAAAGTTATCACAAATGAGTTGCCACACAACCACTCTAAAAATCCTTGACACAATCATCCTCTCCCTTGTGTTGGTCCCTACAATAAAACATACTAGACCTCTAGACCTTTTCCTGATTCTTGGCACAACGAAAATTCAATCATCAGGGTTCTTTTAATCTAGCAGTCTTAATGAAGTTTTATTCCTAACTAATTACCATTCTTAAAATCCAAATTCTACACACACTTTTAGTTTTCAAAAAGTCTAGCCACTTAACTTTTCTTCATCATAAAAAAACCCCTTTCTTTTTTAGCCTGCATCAAATATACTCCTCATAACTTCATCCCTTTGCTCCCCAGAAATCTTTCTGCTAATCTCTCCTTGTAGATTCGTGATTCATAAAGTTCACGAAGATTTTTCATTGAGTAGTTGGATTGCGATCCATCACAAAAATTAATTCACCTAGTTCCCTTCGTCATAATTTGCAAAACAACAAAACACACCAAAAAGAAAAACACATCAAAAATAAATTTTTTGACGTCGTTGAATATTTGCGTCGTTAGTAGTTCAGCCACCAAGCTGAATTAGGGTTTGTAGCCTTCATCCATAGAAAACATCTGACATTGTTTTAAAGTTACAATGTAACCATTTAAAAATTTTATTGACATCATGTCATTCACATTAGTTTGGACCAATGTTTTCTAGTTAGTTATTGATGTTTTATCATAATTGTCAAGTTAATAGTTTTAAAATAAAATAAAATTTGGGCATTAATAGGATATCAATTTTAATATGAAGAAACATTTGGGTGTTGGTTAAGTTATCAAATATTTGATTGATAATTATAATTTTTTATCAATTATACATTGGTCACAAGGTTTTAAAAAAATCATACCAATTGGTTAGATTATTAATTACTTATGAAAAATCAATAATTATTTCCCATTCAATAATTGGTCAACATTAGTTTGGATAGTGATCATTACTATAAATCTTGTATTATATAACCATTTAATTTGAAACTACATGTGATTATCCATCATTAACAATTATATTTTATCATTTTTACAATTGGTAATCATCTTTTTAATTATTTTTTGAGTATGGTGTGAATATTTAATTGTACTTCCTTTCATATGATTTGATAAATTTTTTGAACTTTTCATTCAAAAATAAGCTTTTATGTTCATTTAATTGCAAAATTAGTTATAACTTGATTACTTGTGATGTACCTATATATTTTATGTACATTAGGATGTTTTTGAACTACGATAAAAATATATTTAATATGTAGTCAAGACATATTTAAATATATTTAGTTTATATTCAACATATATTAAACACATATTGGTTCATAAGTTGAACATATTAAAAAAAAAATTTCATCTTGATTTTATAATATGATTTGTTTACAAATATACCATGTTGACATCAATGTGTAACTAAATTATAGTATTAAGGTCATATTAAAATGATGTAATCTTCATGTTAAACCAATATCAATTATTGATAAAATAGTTCTATCAACTAATTGATAAAATAATGAAAAATATGGAGTATATATATATATAATGAGTTAATAATTGAATGATTTATATTTAATATTTATTATTGATTAATAAATTATTAATTATATATGAAATAATAATAATAATAAATTGATAAGAATGAAAATTAAGAAATAATAATAAATTAAGTAAAGGTACTTAATATTTATGTAATAAGTTAATAATATGATTAATAATATTTTAATATCCAATATTCATTTTTTAGTGATTTATATGATAAGTTTTTCAATTTAAACTACTAATGAGTTTATAAAGTATAACTAATGAATGAATAAGTCAAATATTGATTAATTTATTTTCATTTAATTATTTGATCATTAATATTTACTAATTCAAATGGTACCATAATACTTTTACCATTTCGAAATATTTTAGGTGAATATTTATTTATGTTTCATTTTTTCACTTTGACTTGCCAATCACAAATTTCCTAAAACTTGAATGTAATAAAAATGAAAAATAAATAAATTGACCTATTATTACAAATAGGTACTTATGGTAGCGAGGTGGGTATTAATAAGTAATTTACATAAGTAGATCCACATTGGTTTTCATTCTTGTGGTGTGTGAAAAACATAAAGACCAAGGTTTTTTTTCAAATTTGCATTGTAGTAGGTGTAGTGAGAATCTCAAGTCAAAATGTGACATAAATGACAATAGTTTAATGATTTGGTCATTAAAATTGTTGCCCATAGCCAACCTTGTGGCCACACACTCTCTCACAAAACTTAGAACTATTTCAATTTGACGATTTGTTGCTAAAAAAAATCTTTTTAATCAGATTTTGAAGACAAAATTGATTGGACCAAATTTATTGTTCAAGATGATCGATAAATTTGGACATTTTAAAATTAGGGTTTTTAAAACTTTCGACAAGGTGGTTAATAATTTTTTTGAGAATTTGGATTTCACTATTATTATTTTGATTATGGACGAAATGGTAAAGGTATTATTGTATGGTAAAACATTAATAAATATGAATTAATTAATAGTTATGTAGTATGTAAAAATAATAATTAATATTTCACAAACTTAATTATTTAGCTATATTTAATGATTGATTAAATTGATTTCCTATTTAATTCATAAGTTCAAAATTTATAATTTATATTTATTAATCAAGAGTTATGGTTAATAAATATTAAACTAATTAATAGTTAGCTAGTTATTACATATTAGCTAGTTAATTAATTAATCATGATATAGAATATTTATTTCATATTAGTGATTAATTAAAAACTGATTATCAACTAAGTAAGTCAATAAGTTCATAGTTTAGTAGTTAATATTGAATA
>Ga0209208_10006261_pt1 | contig 16415 bp, 24 predicted proteins | sample S1TSphfallax_3_FD_187694 | JGI IMG/M metagenome (GOLD analysis project Ga0209208, IMG submission 187694) | Host-associated microbial communities from peat moss isolated from Minnesota, USA - S1T2_Fd - Sphagnum fallax MG (SPAdes) (version 2) | ecosystem: Host-associated > Plants > Peat moss >...
GAAGTGGGTCTTAAGCTGCAGGGCTCAGATGGGTTCCAGCTGGTTGCAAGAAGAAGAAGAAGAAAAAGAAGAAGATTTTTCATGGGGAGATTTTTTGGAGATTGGGTAACGTCTGATTCTTCTTCTTTTTGGGTTTCTTCTTCTTCATCTTCCTCAGGACGATGAATCTTTGAAACAAAGTGGGTTTTTGCAACTGGATGGTAGCAGCCCCCCTGAAAGCAAGAAAGAAAGCAAGCAAGAAAGAAGTTGGTGAAATCAGCAGCTTAGTGTACTGCATTTTCAATGGTCTTGGCCTTGCTTGTTCTTCTTGGAGACTGCACACAGACTTTTTCTTCTGGTTTCTGGAGTGATGAAACAGGAGCAACCTTGCTAGAAGGAGGGGGATTCACGTTCCTTGAAGCAGAAGAGCGAAGAAAGAAGAAAACAGTGGGAGACGAAGGGTTGTGGTGTCGGGTGGGTGTGGGGTGTGGAGTGGAGAGTGGGTTTGTTTTCCTTTGGCTTGTACTTCAGAAGTGTTTTCTGCCTGAATTCCTCAACGTCTCTTTTGCAATGAAAAGGAGTTTGCAAGGAGGTCTGGTTCTCATGGTTGTTGCAGCAATCCTTCTGATTCGATGCAGTCTCTCGATAGGATCTTTGGGAAATTACTACAGCACCCAACAAATCTGGTCCTCATCAGATTTGTATGACAACATCACAGCAGCACCAGCCAAAACAAGCAAGGGATGTGATCATAGAACTTCTTCTCACTCTTCAATTTCTAATTGCTCTCACAAAGCAGCAGCAACAACATCAGCAGCAGCAGCAAAGTCATCATCAAATTCATCAAACCCTAAATCCATCAACATCACACGTTCTGTTTTTCTTCTTCCTGACAGTCAAAGACTAGCATCAGAGCCAGTATGGAGATTTGTTTTACAGGTGTTATCTAGAAACGATGTTTTCAAAGAAGCCAAAGCTGCAAAGATGGAAGGATTATTGGCATGGAAAGAGCTCCACGCGACATTAGTCCAGGAATCGTCTTCATCATTATCATCTTCACAGCAGCAGAAAAACTCAAACCTAACAACAGATGGCAAACAATTTGTTGACAACAACAAGAATGATTGCCCATTCGCCATAAGCAATCAGAATGTGACTGCTTTGAAAGCAGCAGCTGGAGGAGGATCCGAGGTATACATTCCTTGTGGGTTGGTGGTGGAATCATCGATTTCCTTTCTTGGAACACCTCAGGGATATACAGGAGAATTTACTATTGAGTTGTTGCTTGGGCCTCCTAAACGACTTCTAGCCACAGCACAGCAGCAGCAGCTACAGACAGATCCACCACCTATAGTGCTGCACTACACAGTTCGGATGCGAGGTGATAAACTTACAAACAATCCTGTCATTGTTCAAAACACTTGGACGAGTGACACTGAGTGGAATGATGAAGAGCGTTGTCCTCCACCGCTACTAGCTCCAATCAAGATAGGTTTGAAATTACAAACTCTTTCTCATTGAGTTTCTTCTCATCTTTTGTTCTCGCATTTGTGTTTTTTGGCTCTCTCTCTCTCACAAAGCTTCTGTTGCTGTTGTATGATGGCAAGGAGATTACTTGTTTGTGGGTCAAGGTTTTTAAAAACAAAGAGTAGGTTGCCATTTCTAAAATTCATTTGATTAAGAATAATCTTGTTTTATTCTCTCTTAGCTGCGTTGCTCTGGTTTTTGTTCATGTTTTTGTGGATCTGCAAAATCTGTTTGAACTTGGAATCTTTTTCAAAGTGAGTTGGGTATTTTGTGGTCAATCATTCCAATTTCAGTTTTGGTGTGCAGATGACAAAACTTAGTGTGTGGGATTTGGTGGAAATTGCAGTGGACAATTTGGAGAGTTGCAGTTCAAAAGTTGGGGAAAACATCATCCTGTCACAGGAAAGTGGGGAGTCCACAACAACAGCATCCAATTCCATTTCTGGTGGCAGGGACAAATCAAAACTGTGGTTTCCATTTGCGGAGGGAATTCCATTTGCAGCAACTTTGTGGATGGGTGCAGAAGGATTCCACATGACGGTCAATGGGAGACATATTTCTTCATTTCAATACCGCCAGGTCTGGATGCCCTCTCCTATAGTAATACCAAATGGATTAAAATCCATGAAGATTTTTAATTTTACCACCAACCTCAAGGATTTTTCAATGTATTGCTTCAGGTCAGTTGTTTTAGGAATGTCGAGGATTTGCATCGACTGTTTTCCACTCAATATATTATTGTCAATATGAAAAGGAATATCGAGGGTTTTACCAGTCTTTGGCAGTTCTCAGATTTGGAAACTGATCATTGGTGGTTCTCAGTGTGGTTCTCAAAGTTTTACAACCACAGTTCTCAAAAAACCTGAACAGGAGGTTCTTTGATTCTGAAAATGATAAAAAAACCTGGAACCCGAGGTTTTTTTATTCTGAAAAATTTCCAAAAAATGAGGAAAACTGAGGGTTCTTTCATTTCCAAATTTTAAAAAAACCCAGAATTGAAGGTTTTGTTCATAAAATCAGATAACTGCCCAACACTAGTTTTAACTCTCTTTTCTTCTATGATCATATTATGTTGGGGAAACCCAATGAAGACAGTTTTGTTGAAAGCTTGTAATGGTTCATGATTTAGATATGTGCAGGGATTGGAGCCTTGGCTGGTAAACAGGGTACTAATCAGAGGGGATGTGAAACCATCTTCTGTAGTCATGACTGGGCTCCCAGCCACCGAAGATACAATGTTTGCACCTGATTTGGAAGCAATCAGAGCTCTGCCTTTGTCAGGAAGTGTTGAGCTCTTCATAGGTGTCATTTCATCAAGCAATAACTATGCCCGAAGAATGGCAGTGCGCCGAACATGGCTGCAGTATCCATCTGTTCGCAATCGTACTGTGGCTGTCCGATTCTTTGTGGGCCTGGTAAGTTGGGAGTTGTATCATTTGGCAGAGCTTTCTTCTTTTTCATATATGTATCGATATTGTCATTGTTTCCCAAAAGATTTATTGCAACATTTGTTGTGGATATCTAGATGATGCTCATGACTATTGGTGGCAAGGTGGGATGGGGGTGCAGCAGCAAAACAAGCAAGTGAACAAGGAGCTCTGGAAGGAAGCTCTCACATATGGTGACATGCAGCTTCTGCCATTTGTGGACTACTATGAATTGATCGTGTTCAAAACACTTGCCATCTGTATGTTTGCAGTATGTGATTTTCCCATCTGAAAATTAATCCTTTGTTTTTTCTCTGTTTGTTCCAAACTCTGCAAACTGCATTCTCTCTTTGGCTCTAAACACATGTTTGCTCTGCTACATAAATCCTTAATATTTGCTTTTGTTACATTCCTTTCTTGATGGAATTAGGTGTTTTCTTTTTTCTCTTTCCTTTTTTCTTTACCCAAAGCTTGGTTTTCTGATAGCTTTACTTATTAAGAAGTTTGCAATGGAATTGGGTGTGCTTTTTGGACAGACCAAAGGCGTCAAAGCAAAATACATGATGAAGACAGATGATGACACATTTGTGCGTGTGGATGCAGTTTTATCTGCAATTCGTAAAACCAATCACACACGTAGCCTTCTTTTAGGTTATATTGAGTTCACATCAGAACCCAATCGTGATACAGAAAGCAAGTGGTATGTTGATTACGAGGTACAAAGTGGTTTTTTAGCCCCAGTCCTCCTTAGTTGGCTTTACACTAGAGGAATGATGGGTAGTTACTAAACTCAGAATTGTCAGATGTGCGTGATTGCTTGTATTACCATGTGGCATGACTGTGGTTCGATCAAAGATAAGGAATTCACTGAAAGTAAAAAATAAATAAGAAAGGAGATGGAAGTGTAGTGTGCAGTAAGTTTGCAATTGCTCAATTTGGTCCCCTTGGAGCAAAATGCTTACCACGAGTCTTTGGAGTTTGATTCAGTCAAAGGGTGAAACTACAAAGATGGGAGAAATGATAAAACAAATGTTTGATAACTGTTACATTACTGTGGGCGGTTTACAGGAATGGAGTTACATGAGGTATCCTCCATGGGCCCATGGACCGGGCTACATCATTTCCCGAGATGTTGCTAAATTTGTAGTGGAAGGTCACCAAAAGCTGCTGCTAAAGGTACACTTACCGATTTCTTTCTACAACTGGTGTGGTTTAACTTGTCAGTCTGGGGTGAACAGTATGTTAATTCTGGACTAGGTATTAGTTACTTCAAGCCTAGCTACAGACTATAGCAGGCCTTCTACCTAGTCAAGAGACAAGGGAGGGTTGAGACTAGGTAGATGATCTTGCTACTACAGCTTGTAGTCAGGAAGGCTAAAAGTGGCAAATACTGTACATTGTTGAGGTAGCTAGTAGGTACCTTACCTCTTTAGCCATTTTTAAGCTACTGAACTAGCTATTTTCAGGAACAAGCAGATTACGGGGCATAGCTGCCATGGTCAGAGCCAATGAATGAATGCCATGTCATCAGACTTTCTCAAAACCTTGGCTATCATTCATGGATCTATGGTTTGTGGATCTGGTAGGTGCCTATGCTGAGCGTGTGGTTTTTTTGGGGGGGTTTTGGGATTGGCAGTTTTTCAAGCTGGAGGATGTTGCAATGGGGATGTGGATACAGAAATACAAGAAGTGGAAGCCAAAGCAAGTGGACTACATAAGCAACGATCTGTTTGTACACATGGGTTGTGAGGCAGATTACGTAATTGCACACTACCAGAACCCAGGTCAAATGCAATGCCTTTGGCAACTGGCCATGAAACAGGATTTCACACACTGTTGTGAAACCGTTGATATATAAGGTAACTACACAATCTAGCGCTCTCCCAATTTGTACAATCGAGGGAATGAATGGAGTCTGGTGGCATAGTCTCTGGCATCTTCTGATGCATGTATAGCAAATTCTTTTCACAGCTCAAGCCAAAAAAAAGGTGGGGTAGAGGATGATTCCTTTCTTTTCCCATGAAATTTTGTCAAGAATTTCTACTGCGATGGACACTGCAGCCTGCAGCAGCTGATTTTCTACTTACTAGGAAATTGGTTTAAGGGGTCTAGGGCTTTTAACTTAGGCTTTAGCTTTTCAATTGAATTAGGACATTGGTTTCGGAACACAAAGAACAGTATCAACTACTCCTTAAAAATTAGGTACAGAGTTCTAAGTGGATGAACAAATGAACAAGTTCATGGGTAGTATAAAAGTCGCAAAAATAATCTTTGTGACAAAGGTGGGAAACAACTATTTCAGTTTCGGATAGTGGCTTAGCCCTGCTAGTGGAATGTATGGGCTAACTGATATGGTTCTCCAGGAGATGAGACTAGTATCTTTTAAGGATTACCAGACATGCAGCAAACAGATTCCCGTAATTTTCAACAAGAACGTTGTCCAACATGTCACTCAGGTCTCACCTGCCCCATTTGCAAGCAAATTGCATATGGGATTCTAAGTGAAGATGTTTTGGTATCAGAGAAGGGGGCTTCCATTCAGAGTCCCTTCCTGCTTTTGAGATGGGTAGTGAGGCCATTGGACTGAATGATGAGCCCCGCATACCCAGTGATTCTTGTCTTCTGAATATCTGCAGTCCTTGTAGAGGTCAGCTTGGATTTGCAAAGCTGCATGAGATGAACAGAGAAAAATTACAAAAGATTTGGAAAGAATGCACAACTGAATACAGAGGTCAGGTGAGAGAATGCTTTCCCCCCCAGACAGAACAAAGATCAAGAGAAAGACGACCTTCAAATCTATCACATGTTATTCTTAAATTTATGTTTAATACATGACATAAACAAGCATTGAATATGCCATGTGAGTCCAATACCAGGTTACCAGAAACACTGAACCTGTCATGAGAATGAGTATTTTGTGTCTTCCAAAAAACAGCATACAAAAGCAGGTCAGAAAAATGGCTGCCACCAGGTTGCAACTTGCTACCTCATAAAGATCAAGGGAAGGGTAGCAGGTGGAGGGCTTGTAGCATGGCACATGCCTGGGTGTGAGAGGTCAATTTGGGGAGGTCTATGCATACAATTGTGTTTTGCCCCTAATTGTGGTGGACGGTTGTCTAGGGACCCTGAGCAAAAACAGAGCAAAAACCCTAAACCTTAGATAGGGCAAAAACACATTTCTGAGTCTTGATTCAACAACCAGTTCATCCTGTGACAACTGTACCCTGTATGCCAAGTTCAATCAACAACCATAACAATTGATGAAATATTGGTTCCAACTTCAAACCAAAATCTTACCCCAATTGCAGTCCTACACTGATGCAAAGTCTCTTTCCTCTGGGCACAGCCAACAAATAATACAAGGTTATGGGCAAAACACAACTATACTGCAAATAAATGGATTGGTTTTTTATCATATTTCCTAAAAGATAAAAATAGCAAAACCTCTCAGAAAATTTAGCCTTTGAATGAGTAACCATAATTTCAACTCCATTCATTCCATCATTCATCCATTAATCAATGAAGTCATTCATTCACTCACCCAGGTTTCAAATCCTTTCACACATTGACAGCTGCTCTTGCTAGTGTTCTACCATCAGTTTCTCTAACTTCCACAATAATTTACTAGCAACTAGGCCCACCATGATAAATTCAATTTTTATAACCAGTTATTACTGTCCTATTCAGGCACTTCTTTTTATGGTTTTCCTAGGTGGTCATCTGACTGGTTCCACTTTCAGTTCTGCCAGTTCCACTTGTGATGTCCATCAACAGTGGGGGGAACATTGGTTCCACTCTGTAACAGGCCCTGTTAGAACCAGTTACCACTAATATATTGATCACAAGAGATTTGGCCAATGACTTGAGCTCCTCTTATTGCCTATTGAAGATGCTTTCTGGCCATAGCTCATTAATCAATGGTCCTCATGATTCCTCTATTGCTGAAAATTGAAATGAAATCACAACTCGTTTTACTCTCTTGTTACATGTGATTGGCAATGCCAATCCAATCCAATCCAGGCTTTTCTCCAAAGAAAGTTGAAAGCCTACCTGATAGCTCTCAGGCACTGTTTGAAGTACTTTACAGTCCCACAGTGTTCATCTCCTTTTGATTGCTCCATAAACCTTTGCTGTAAATGTAACAGGGGAGGACCCCACAACCCATCTTGGTCAAGCTGTTGCTGTCAGTTTGGGAGAACTTGATGGATTGCCAAGTTTCTTCTTGAGAAACTTTTCAAGGAGTTTGTGCAACTGGTTTTGGTTGAGTGGCTGCACAAAATGAAAAATGTTTACATGTCATTAGAGAATTCACAACTTATATAAAAGTTTAGATGATGGCCAACAAACAGCCATTAAATCATCACACAGAAATTATAGAACCAATGGGCAGTTCTTATATAGCTGTGACATCACCTAGATGGATGAGAATTTGCTCTACCTCAAATTTTTGCACACTACAAACACAATGACAGAAACCCATCAGTTGTGGTTGAAAGTACCTTGGGGATATAGTCATCCATGCCAGCACTGAAGCAAAGCTCATGTGTCCCCTTCATGACATCAGCTGTAACTGCAACAACAGGAAGGTGATGATGGATACATTCTCTCACAGCTTCAGATTCCTTTTCAAATTCAGTTTCCAGGACTATCCGGCATATCTCACAATTATCCACCTCCCATTCTCGGATCCGCCGTGTTGCTTCATAACCATCCATCTGTTAACATACAACATAAATGCTGTTCAACATGCACAACCTGGCCTGTTGTCACAACTCTGAACCAAACAAATAACTGTTGATCGGCAAGCATGTTTTTGGCCAAAAAACTGAGATAGTCTGTTCTTTCATCAATCAAGTGAAAATATCACCACATCTTAGAAGAAGTGGCATGCAAGAGGTCAGGTGAATAACAGATCTGAACAGGTTAACAATTTGTCTTGGAGCAACCACCCATCAATTTTAAACAACTAAACAACTACCTTTATCTTCAGGTTGAGATTCACTTTGAAATTTGAGTTCAGTGTAAAGTTTAGAAGGCAGAACTGATGTGCTACTTTTAACTGGCGATTGGGAGCATTGCTTCAAACCATGAAGTTGGTTCAGTTTGTTTGCAAACCATTTCATACCTCTGGCATTTGAATGTCCATTAATACCAGGTCAATTTCTTCACCAGGTTCTTGTTTCCTAACCGCAGCAAGTGCCTCAACACCACCATTAACACTGACCACAGTTGCCCCATATCGTTGAAGCATTGAACTTGCAACCCTTCTATTCACCATGTTGTCATCCACCTGCACCACAACAGACAAGTTTCAGCATCACAGTGTATAATCCTGAAATGTAGTATCACCAGTTTGATCTGGATGCCAGAAGGCATATTGGAATGTGACATAAAACATGCAGATGCACCTACATTGGAACAAAAACCACAGCAATAGCAAATCAAGTTTTGAATTAGAGTCCACAAATGGACAGCCCCACAAAGTAACCTGTGCAATAGGCATTCCGCTATTTGCAGCAAGTTAAAACTCAAAATCCAACAAACAATGAGAACCCTTGAGCACAAAAGTTCAACTTGCATATGCCCTCCTGATTCAATATGCTGACAGTTTGTGGTGGGCAATTCCAAGAATGAATAGATTGTATTAGGCAGATGTACCACTAGGAGTCGTTTTCCCACAAGCATTTTTGCATTTGTGTCCATTTTCCGGGATGTGCTTTGTAGCTGAACTCCAAGGCCTTTTAGCAGACCTGCTGCCAGAGTTGAAAACCGAACTGGTTTATGCACTGTATATGAGAACCCTGCTTCCTGGAGCTCCTTTTGCATATCAGATACCAATGGACTGGAAAGAGCCAGGAATCGTGGTGCTTTTCCCCCCTGTTCTTCCTGCAAAGACTGGACCAAATTCAAGGCAGAAGAATTCTCTACTCCTTGCAAATCTACTACCACAGCCTGGAAGGATGGACCTTCTTGCCTGCAAGCAGAAAACGAAATGCAGTGTATGAGAGAGCAATGGGAACAGTAGATTGCAAGTCAGCCCTTGAATCCACACGAACTGTCACTTGAAGGTTTAAACTATGTGGATACAAAATTTCAATAACATGAACTTTGAAAAGAATGAACTCTATTGGCTGGCCAAAAATTGTATCATAAGGCTTCACCTTGTGAGTACACATTTTGCAGACTCTGTGTCTTCAGCACACTCAATAACCACATCCAGCCTCCGCAAATAAGTAGCAACAGCCTCCTGCAACTCTCACCAATACCTAAGTTTTCAGTTTCTTTCCTCAATAGGAACATCAATAAGTCTATCCAACACTTTGTAACTATAAGGAGACCAGAGAACTGTACATCAGTATTCCTGAGTGGGTTCTGTATTGCTTCATGACATTGTTGACCAAAGCAACAATTTCCAATTGAACTCTCATTCACATAATACCTGGCTTTCATATCTCTTACCTGCCGTACAGGATGTGAGTCAACAAGAAGAACTCGTATTCCTTTCAACTTATCATCATCGACATCAGATGGCTGGCGCTTCATAGAAAGGGAGACCTGGTTCAGGTGGCCGCACTGGCCTGAGGTTGGTAATGTCATTGAGAATGTGAACACACTGCCCTCACCTGGCTTGCTATTAACTGTGATTTCTCCTTTCCTCAATTTTACTAGTTTCTGCATAGATGGAAAACCAACATGTGTCAATGGCCCAAGATGTCAGTGTTTCATAAGAGATCCACTGAAAGAACTCTTGCTTGCATGGTTACTGGAAATTCCTCAGCTATGTCATTAAAGTACTACAGACCAGGTATCAAAATGTGGTTTCATCACCTTTGCAGGAGGTACAATAAGGCACAACCCATTGGTTACACAGATGTGAAAGTCCAACTACAAGGTCAATAAAGTCATTTTTTTGTACAGAACAATGAATCCCTTCACACTACGGTCAAGAAAATCTGGAACAAAGAATCCACAAAATATGAGCAACCAGTTGAAAGTAGAAAGACTATGCTCAGATACCTGGCAAATTGACAGGCCAATTCCAGTGCCCCCATATTCCCGTGAGGTACTGCTATCTGCTTGCACAAAGGGTTCAAAAAGGCGAGGCTGCAAATGCTCTGGTATGCCTATACCTGCAAACCATATTCCAATCTTCAATACCTTCCATTCCCTCTAGTCTCCCCTACTTGGACCTGAAAAAACTGCAACATCTCTGCTTGACTTATTTTGCAATTGTTATGTGCTGACATTATGGAATAGATGCTGTTTACATGACTTGGAAGCATCAAAAGTGAATAATACGAGCTTTCTTCTCAAATTTGTTACCATATTTTCTGAAAAAATGGGTAGGCTTCTAGCCTAGTTTAGATCCTTGCCTGTATCCTCAATAGAGACAACAATAGTTACTTCTTGAGTACCACTGCTATCCATCTTGGACTTTGGTGCCCAGTCTCGCCATCGCTTGACACATGCTGATGAACTCAAAGGGCCAATTTTCATACTCAACCTTGGTGCTGATATACTTCGGCTTGGCCATTTCGAGCTGTCACCACTGAGAACTAACACTGGGTTATACTGAACCCCATCAACATAAACAGTCATGGGATACAAAGGGTATTCTTCAGCTTTCGGATCTGTGGAATCAACAAGGTGCAGTAGACCCTCGCCCTCCAGCACACCTGGTTGAGTTGACTTGCACAGGGTGGTGTCCACTAACCGAATGCACACAAATATGCTTCCTTGCTTTGTGAACTGCAACAATGAACACCCACCTACTGTGAAGGCTTCTATTTGCAGCGTTGTCTTTAACATAGGTATTTGAGCGCAAAAAAGTCACAAACTAGAATGTGGAAACCTGAAATTAGAGTTCCCAGAAGGAACAGAATGGTCGCCTACGAACTACCATCCAAGTATGAGAAGATTAACATTTATGCATGGTCCTTTTGATTCCACCAATTCTAGCACAGAAGCCACAACTGAAAGGTGGCCCTCACTCACTCTAGCTCATGTCATGCAATTATCCATCTTTGAACACCTAAACCTTTCAAATTCAAAATTTTGACTCATTATTCATCTGTCAGGAAATTCAGTCATCCTATGCCTTCTTGGGAAGGAAAGGAATGCCTTTGTTTAGTTCTGAAACTATCTGAAACTAACTCTCCAGGAATAGAAATTGAGTTTATTTGAGCAAATAGGCACATTTATGAGCTTGATGGCTTCCCTCCTAACCAGGAACTCCTGTTCCCTGTCCAACTCTATGACCAGCAATCCCAAAACCTCAATTTGGGGTAATGGGATCAGCTGCTCTTACTCATTGGCACAAACATCATACTATTGAACAGGGTTGCCACCAGAGGTATTCCAGCTCATTTTCTAACAGTTAGAGAGGTATGCAGAATGAGAACCTTCTCTAGTGAAATAGGAGAGACTCTCTAACCTTGATAGAATTTCCAATAAGGTTGATAAGAACCTGCAGATCACACAAAATACTGAGTATTCCTTCCTTTTCCAAAGGTTCTTTGAATCTATAAAGGAAACTCCATACATAGTTTATATCTAGCCGCTATATCCCAAATGGTCAATGTCCACATAGCTACTGGAACTTGAACAACAGATGTGTCTTGGACCACACAACAGCCACTTCTCACAATGTTCTCACTAGTACCACTGCAACACCATTCTGGCAAGGATCTGACATTTTTCATGCCTGCCAAGGATGTCTCTGTCTGTGATGAAACATATTCTTGCTAAAGCTGAGCAGTGACACTACATTCCATTGACTTTTCAAATCTGCTATTAACTTGGTGCTTCCAATAGACAGGAACAATGTCATGATATTATCATACCGAAGCACTCCACCAGCACGTTGTTCTGGCCTTTTCTAAGGATAAAATGGTGTCAGCTGATCAATACAAAAGACAAACCATGGGTGCACAAAAGACAGCCTCAGATACCTGACGCAAGCGTCCAGGGTCACCATATAACCAAGGAGGAACACTATCATGTATCAATGCCGCAACCTCCAAATTCTTCTGTTGAAATTTTTCTTCAAAAAGTGATAAAATATTGTCAAGCTCCTCCCGAATATCAAACAGGACAGATTCTACCTCCATTGTTCCTGCCTCAATTTTTGACAGGTCGAGCATATCTGATATAAGAGCACTGCCACAAAGACAAACCCACAAATCAGTAGAACAGAAATGCCAACAGGAGGATATTTGAATTTTTAGTAAATGAGATTCAGAATTTGGCTACTGGATAGATTTGGTTGAATGGAGGTGACTTACACAAGAGCGTTGCCACTTGCCTGAGCAATCTTCACATACTCAAGCTGCTGAGGGCTTAGTTCTGTTTCCATTAGTAAATTTGTCATTCCTGCACCACCACGTTAGTTCAGACAAAAATTATGTCTTGCACACATGGTCCTGTAATCTAGCAATCCATTTGTGCGACCAAATACTGCAAGCAAGGGAATCTGACAACATCACATGGTTTTGCAACAGTTTCCCTGAGGTGAAATGTAGACTAGAAAAGATGCCCAATTGTGGCTAAACAACTTCAGTAAAATAGATAGAATGGAGTAGCATCTGAGCTGCTATGCTACTTTGCAGGAAGTGTGAAACATAAGTGAACTCACCAATCACACCATTCATTGGAGTCCTGCAAAATAAACACAGCTCTTGAGACCCTCAGAAACCAGCCAAAGAGAGGGCTCACTGTGCAATGTAACATCGGCATAGACAATATTCCCATAGTGACAACATATCTGCAATTTCAGTTGTCAACTCATACCCAATGGTTTGTGCACTGGGAGAATCAGGTTCCTGCGGAGAGTTTAAGAAAATTGCATCCTTGATTCAACAATTTAAGGCAAATTGTTACTTGTCTAACTGGCAGATAACCACTAGTTGTGGTTAGCCATGGTGAAGCCAGGGGAAGAGGCTCTCAGTCATGCTTGCTCCAGAGAGCTTAGTGTGAATTTTTTTCTTATTAATTCCTGTCAACCATTCATGGTGATTGATTGGGTTATGGTTACCCTGATTATTACCTGATCTCATGAGAAACAGTTGCAAGGAAACTGGATTTGGCTTTGTCAGCTTCTTCAGCAGTACTTTTGGCTTCACGCAAATCAGCGTTCATCTTTTCCATCAGCACAACAACTCCCTCAATAGTCTGCATCCTCTTCACAACAAGATACACAGCTACTGTGCAAAATACAACCACCATGGACATGAGTAAAGGCCAGGCAATAATGTTCTTCAATGCATAGAGCCTGACATTCCCAAGATATGAGCAGTGGAGCTGAAAGGACTGGGCTCCATAACTGAAGGGGACAACTGTGGTGTCCGAGTTTCCTTCCTTTGGCTTGTTGCCATAAAAGAATACTTCACAAGGATCTGCTGTTGGACTGCAATTGTAATATGTGTTCAAATCCAGTGATGCTCCCACTAGCATAGATGCACTGGTGCCCAAGCCATCACTGAACCTGCAAGTTTCATATGAACAAGACTGAACATGAATAATTTGCAGCAAGAATGAGTCACTTCTGTAGACTGTGACATCAAGCTTAGCATGGTGGAAACAACAGTCCACCTGAAGGACTACAACAATTATCATCAAGCTCTAAAAATTGATGTGCTACTACTAGTTGCTCCAAAGATGGGCTTTTTGGAGCAACTTCACTGGGGCATGATCTGTTTGTCAGCTGGGTTACTTTTTTACCTGTTCATCACTTCACCAAAAACCTCTTCAACATTCAATACTGTAACAATATAGCCAGTGTCATCCTGGCGCCGCGAGTTGACTGTGGTGAGTGTACTACTGTTGTAATCCCCATAAAATGGTAGGAATGCTCCCATTCGCCAAGTCTCACTAATGGCATATGGTGGAGACAACGTAAAATTTCCCGAGTCCCGGGAGGAAAAAAGAGCTGATTGAAAAATGGAATAACCAGCAATATCAAGCATGAAGATCGATTCATTCATGGCAGACTCCAAGATCACTGGAGCATATTCTGACTGATTCACTTGGGGAATCTTTGGCCCTGTACCTGAAGGGCCATATGTGTAGATAGTTGCATTATACTTGGCCTCAACCGCTGCTCTTTCATCATTTGACACTTCTAAGCAGTACACTAAACTCTGGACATGAGGCCGCAAAAAAAGTGTTTGTGAGGTGAAATTCTGCCATATGCTTTGTTGCAGATTCGGGACACTTGCTACTAACCCCAATATCACAAAGGATGCCGCCAGATTGTTCTCAACTTCGGACATAAACATCTGTTTTTCCCCAGACAATAAACAAAACAAACAGGCCACCCAAATGGTTATGTTTTCTCAATGGAATTGATGCACACAGTACTGGAAGGACCACTAAAAATGCAAGCTTGTATCCAAGCAACCTCACAAATGGCTGGCTGGCAACCATGCAGCTTCACCATGAAGGACAATCACAAAGAAAACATAAGAAATCCCCCTTTTGACAAGAGCTGCAAGAGGGATTTGGAGATGATGCAAACGACAATCTCATGCACAGAAAAACTGATGTTTACTTAAATCTGATGGTTTTTGTTGTAGGTACCTCTCTGCGGTTGTCGCACTGGAGCAAAACTTGTTGCCGCTTGTTGGAGAGCGAGTTTCTGTACAACACTATAGCCACCGCCAGCACTAGCAGCCACGCCGACAGAGCGCAAATTGTGCGCACCACTGCCGACCGCAAAGGATTCCAACTCCGGCACGAAATTGTCATCAACCATAATCCCGCTGCTGCATCCCAGCTGCTCCTGGCATTCACACTTGCCATCGACTCTTGACCCCCGGCCATTTCTAACTCTTTCTTTCGGAGCTCTGACACCGGGTTCGTCTTCTTCTTCTCCAGCTGCTTCTTCCAGGCCTTCTTCGTCTGATCCTATTCATACAAGCTTCTGTGAGCTTCTCCATTTCTTCCTCGTCAAGCTCTCTGCCACAATCCAGTTATTCTTGACAACAATCTTTGTTGCAAGTAGAGCCATGCTGCTCACAAACGTAACCTCTCCTCTGCCGATATCCATCTCTGTTTTCCTTTCCAAGTTTGCCACCGGCGCGGCCTGCAAGAATACTTTCGCCTCTCAAAGCAAACTCCGATGAATCTTACATTCCAAACTAACAAAACGGACTTGACAAGCTCCGCGGGAGGCACGTTCAAAGGGTACAACTTCAGGCTCATGCAGAAGAAGAAGTTGCCAGATCACAAGCTGGTCTCGGAGAACTGCGGACATCCAATCATGATGCCGGTAACAGACATAACAAAGCAACGAGACAGTTTTCTTCGAAGCTGGCAAGTGCACAAGACATCGTTCGACGACGATGTCGACGCAGAACGGAAGTCTGGCTTAAGAAACTGACGAAAACACTGCTCCAATCTCCGAAAGAAAGCAAAATTCGATGCAGCAGCGAAGAAACCGCAAATTGAAGGACATGATGATAATACCTCGAGAAAACAGAATCAGCGCATCGACCGGACTTGACGAAACGGCAATGGACATACAGAACCCTCAGATGCTCCTCAGATTCCGCTGCTTCAGGGTGTCATAAATCTGCTTCTCGTTCTTCTGCTGTGCTTCTTCTTCTTCTTCTTCTTCCTCTTGGAACGATGATGACGCCCCGCGGAGTGCCTTGGTTCTTTTGTATTCAATCAAGATGCAGGAAGGAAGTCTGGCGGCATTTCCTTCCAAACTAGCAACACTAGTAAAACAAACACTCTTCTCTCCTGCGGGAAGGAAGGAAGGAAAGAAAGAAAGAACCCCGGGACTCACGCGACAACGACAAAAACAGGAAAGGAAAGCAAAATTGACCGGATCAATTCCAAAACCATTTCAGTCGAACAATAAATCGCTCCTTCAACGTCTCCTGTCCAGAAAAAAATCCTAAGAAATTCACCGAAAAAATTCCTTCCGCTAGCTGCAAACAATTTGGAAGAAATTGTGCGAGAGAATCCAAATCATCTGGCATCATCTCCGTCTCTCTCTCGCTCGCGCGCAGTTCCGCGCCCCACGCCGCCACCCCTCCTCCCCGGCTTGTCCTCCGCGCCACCAGTAGAGGTCGACGCCAGTACACGCCAATGCAAGCCTACCTACGCCAACGTACGCCAATACCGTGTGCGTACATACCTACCTACGTATAGGTCAGTGCCTATACGTCCACGTGGTCGGTAGTCGCGACCGGAGGGCAGAGTGAATAAGAAGCCACCAGCGCATCATCCACTGGATGACACTGGATGAGATTTTCCTGTTACGGTTCAATTGTGGATGAACCTCAACTGAGTTAATAATATCTGGTTACCATACTTTGATAAGGGTGGGGAAGGGGGGGGGCCCTCCTCAAGGCCCAAAATAAGGGGCGGCCCTTTGGCCTCCAGCCTCAAGGACCCATTATTATTTTGGGAACACCTCAACCCACTTGAAAGATTTTGGTTTCTTTTAGAGGTTTTTTTTTTTTTTTTTTGTGA
>Ga0209208_10006262_pt1 | contig 16414 bp, 12 predicted proteins | sample S1TSphfallax_3_FD_187694 | JGI IMG/M metagenome (GOLD analysis project Ga0209208, IMG submission 187694) | Host-associated microbial communities from peat moss isolated from Minnesota, USA - S1T2_Fd - Sphagnum fallax MG (SPAdes) (version 2) | ecosystem: Host-associated > Plants > Peat moss >...
CCGGCCGTGCCGGGAGAGAGCAAGCGGCATGCGTGGTACTCGTCGGATGATGGGACGGGGCATCTGTTGCCGGAGCAGGTGGCGTGGGTGGAGCTGCGCGGGCCGGCGGACTGCACGGTGTGGACGCAGGCGCAGTGGGACGCGCTGCGGGAGCGGCTGGGGCCTGATCCTTTGGGCTTGGATACGAAAGACGGGGACGCGCCCGAGAAAGCCTTCGAGCGGATTGCCAAGAGCAAGAAGGCGATTGGGCAGCTGCTGATGGAGCAGGAGGTGATCGCGGGGATTGGGAACATCTATCGCGCGGAGCTGCTGTTTCGCGCGCGGCAGAGTCCGTTTACGCCGGGGCGTGAGGTTGCGCTACCGGTGTTGAAAAAGATTTGGAAGGACGTTGCGCCGCTGATGCGCGCGGGCATGGTCGACCGGCGGATTGTGACGACGCTCAAGAAGGACAGGCCGAGCAAGGCGGCGAAGGCGGAGGTGGGCGAGGAGCACTATGTGTATCGCAGGAACGGGCGGCCGTGCTTTGTGTGCGGGACGACGGTGAAGAAGATGGAAGGGTTCGCGGGAAGGAACCTGTTCTGGTGTCCGGTGTGCCAGGCGGGTTGAACGTGGAGCGTATAACGCGGAGCGTGGTACTATGACCGTAAGAGGCGGTGATGAAATCCAAGAGCAAGATGGCCCCACATCCGGGCGAGGTGTTGCGTCGGGAGTATCTTGAGCCCATTGGCTTGTCTGGAAACGCACTCGCGATGGCTTTGCACGTTCCAGCGACGCGCATCTCCGAGATTCTTCATGGACGGAGAAGTGTGACCGCTGATACTGCCCTGCGACTGGAGTGCTACTTTGGTCAAGCCAATATTGGCAGATCGGCGATGGAGTGGATGCATCTTCAAGTGCAATACGATTTGGCGGTCGCAATGAAGACAATCTGGCCGAGGATTAAGATGGAAGTACGGCCTCGCCGAAAGGCGGCTTAGCTCATAGCCAGGGAAGTCGGTCGAAGTTTGGCATTCCCTCCGCGGCTAAAGCCGCATGGTATCTGGGCGTTGACGGCGGGACTGAAGTCCCGCCCCTTCAAAGCGTGAAAAGACAAGCAGGGTGACGTAAGCGATGGCGACGCAGACAAAGGATTATTACGGCACGCTTGGCGTGAAGAAGACGGCGAGCGCCGATGAGGTGCGCAAGGCGTTCCGCAAGCTGGCGCGGAAGTACCACCCGGACGTGAACCCGGGGGACAAGAAGGCGGAGGAGAAGTTCAAGGAGCTCTCCGAGGCCAACGACGTGCTGAGCGACCCGAAGAAGCGGAAGGTCTATGACCAGCTGGGGTTTTATTCGGACTCGATCGACCCGGCGGCGGCGGAGGCGTATGCGCGCGGCGGCGGCGCGGCGGGGCGCGCGGCGGGCGGACAGGCAGCAGGCGGGCGGGCGCAGGGTGCACCGTTCGATTTTGAGGGCTTCGACTTCTCCGGCTTCCAGGGCGGCGCGGCGAAGGGCTCCGGCGAGGGCTTTGGCGGCAGCTTTCGCGATGTGTTTACAGGGATGTTTAACGGCGGAGCCGGCGGCGGCCGGCAGCCACGCGGGCCGCAGCCGGGCACCGACCTGGAGTATCAGGTGGAGATCGACTTCTGGACGGCGGTGCGCGGCGGGCTGACGAAGCTGGAGATCCAGCGGCAGGAGCCGTGCCCGACGTGCAAGGGGCGCGCCGTGGTGGGCGGGCCAATTACCTGCCCGGAGTGCAACGGCACCGGCGCGGTGACGCAGATGGGCGGGCGGATGAAGTTCAATATCCAGTGCCCACGCTGCGGCGGCGCGGGCAAGGTGCAGAACCCGTGCCCGAAGTGCGACGGCGCCGGCGTGGTGACGCGGCGCGAGCCGCTGCAGTTCAACATCAAGGCGGGCACGCGCGACGGGCAGCGGATACGGCTGGCGGGCAAGGGCAACGCGGGCACGGAGGGCGCGCCGGCCGGGGACCTCTACCTGATCATCAAGGTGGGCGGGCATGCGCTGTTCAAGCGTGTGGGCGACGACATCCACATCGCGGTGCCGGTGACGGTGGTGGAGGCCGCGCTGGGGGCGAAGATCGATGTGCCGACGGTGGACGGCGTGGGTACGGAGACGGGACGGGCGCAGCTGAAGATTCCTCCGGGGACGCAGACCGGGCAGCGGCTGAGGATGCGCGAGAAGGGGGTGACGAGTGCGATGCGGGACGGGCACCGCGGCGACCAGATCGTGGAGGTGAAGATCGTGGTGCCGCGTGTGCAGGATGAGCGGTCCAAGGAGATCCTGCGCGAGCTGCAGCGGTTGAATCCGGAAGACCCGCGGGCGGAGATGCTGGCGGGGGTATGAGGGATTATGCGACGTAAGTTATTGCGGATATCACTTTCGGCTCTTGCTGTCGTCGTTATTGGCTTTGTAGGCTGCGTCTATTTTTTAAACAACATTTTTTCCGTACGGAAGATGTGCGGCAGCGAAGGGTCATACCAGCTTATTGCTCCAGATGGTCAATATAGAGCTACCCTATTTGAGTTTGACTGCGGTGCAACGACGGATTTTGGAACTCATATAGCGGTACAAAGTTCTTCGCGGAAGTTTGACCCATTTGATGTACGCGACTCCGAGCTGGTTTTGGCTGCTGATAGCGACCACAACAAAGCTGGTATCGACATAAACGGCATGTTGCATCTTCGTGCGAGATGGATCGATACGCGTCACTTGAGTATCGAGTTGCCGTCAAATGCACGAGTGTTCCGTCAGCAAACTCAAAGTGGCCCAGTCACGATATCGTTCCAACGGAATGCAGATCTGTTTTAGCGTGCCTTGTGTGCAGGGTGGACTTATTCTTGAGGCGTAGGCGGGCTAGGAGACGATATGAAGACACCCGAGATGGAAGACGATGATGTGGAAGAAGAGTATGACTTCTCGCGGAGCGAGCGGGCACCCTATGCGGCATTGGCGGGCGATGTGCATGTCGTCGCGCTGGATGGAGATATTTGGGCGCGGTTTCCTGACTCTGAGGCGGTAAATAATGCTTTGCGAAGCCTTATTGCGGCCAAGCAATGATGACTCCACTAGCAATTTAGGTCGGGCCTTCAGCCCTCTGATTTGTGTCTGCTGTGACCCAGCCCTGCGGGCTGGGCTGGTATGTGGCCGCGCCTTTGGCGCTAAACAATACAGCCGTGTCTTGGGTGACGCCTATTCGTGTTTGGATGACACCTATTTCTTCGGTGGCTTGGGCAGGAGGAAGCGGTCGGTGAGGGCGTTGGCGAACTGAAGGGTTTCGGGGGCGAGGCCGGCGAAGCGGGCGGCGAGCCAGGCCTGCGGGGTGATGGCGATCTCGGCGCGGTTGGCGGCGACGGCGCGGAAGATAGTGTTGGCGGCGTGGGCGGCGGTGGTGGCGAGGCCGGGGGTCTTGGCGGCGAACATAAACCAGCGGCGTTCGGCGGCGATGTTGCCGAGGAACTGGGCGTGGTCTTCGCCGCCGGTGCGCATGAGGCCCGGGCAGACGGTGGTGACGCGGATGCCGGAGAAGCGCAGCTCGGCGTGCAGGCCCTCGGAGAAGCCGACCAGGGCGAACTTGGCCGCGGTGTAGGGCAGCATGTGGGGCACGGCGAGCTTGCCGCCGATGGAGGCGATGTTGACGATGGCGGCGCGGCGGCGGGTGGGGCCGGCGTGGCGCAGCGGGGCCTGGGTGCGCAGGTGCGGCAGCGCGGCCCAGGTGGTGTGGAAGGCGGCGAAGAAGTTGATCTGCATGGCGCGCTCGAAGGCCTCGGCGGGCTGGAGCTCGGCGGGGCCGACCTCGATGATGCCGGCGTTGTTGACGAGCACGTCGATGCGGCCGAAGCGTGCGAGGGTCTCGGCGATGAGGCGGCGGCACTCGTCGGGGCGGGCGAGATCGGCGGCGACGAGGAGGATGTCGGTGGGGCGCAGGCGGGGATGGCGGGCGAGCAGGGTCGCCTGGGCCTGTTCGAGCTCGTCGAGGTGGCGCGAGACGAGGACGAGTTTGACGGCGTGGCGCGCCCAGCGGTTGCCGGCGAAGCGTGAGGCGATGGCGAGGCCCAGGCCGCGGGAGCTTCCGGTGACCAGGACGACGGCGTCGGCGGGCAGGTGGGTGGTACCGAGGAAGCGCAGCAGTGCGCGCAGCAGCAGCGCGAGCAGCAGGACCGCCAGGCCGAGCTGCAGCGGAGTGAAGAGACGGTTCAGGATGAGGTGCGGGTGCATGGTGTGGGTCCCTATGGAGACTGAGCTTACACCGCGGTTGGTAGACTGGTGGCCACGGATGTTGCTATGTTGAGCGGCGCGGAAGCGGCGGCCGCTGGAGCGGGATGACAAACGGGATTCTGGTGACCGGCGGCGCCGGGTTTATCGGCGGCAACTTTGTGCTGCACTGGCTGGGCGAAGGCCTGGGGCCGGTGGTGAACCTCGATGCGCTGACCTACGCGGGCAACCTGCAGACGCTGGCGGCGGTGGAGGGCCGCGCGGACTACACCTTCGTGCACGGGGACATCGGCGATGCGGCGCTGGTGGAGTCGCTGCTGCGCATGCACCGGCCGCGGGCGATCGTGCACTTCGCGGCGGAGAGCCACGTCGACCGCTCGATCCTGGGGCCGGAGGCCTTTCTGCAGACCAACATCCAGGGGACGTTTACGCTGCTGCAGGCGGCGCGCGCGTATCTGGCGACGCTCAGCGAGGCGGACGCGAAGGCGTTCCGGTTTCTGCACGTCTCCACCGATGAGGTGTACGGGACGCTGGAGCCGGACGATCCGGCCTTCGCGGAGACCACGGCCTACGCGCCGAACAGCCCGTATGCCGCGTCGAAGGCGGCGTCGGACTTTCTGGTGCGGGCGTGGGTGCATACCTACGGCGTGCCGGCGCTGGTGACCAACTGCTCGAACAACTACGGGCCGTATCAGTTTCCAGAGAAGCTGATCCCGCTGATGATTACGCATGCGCTGGCGGGCAAGCCGCTGCCGATCTACGGCGATGGCCGGCAGGTGCGCGACTGGCTCTATGTGGTGGACCACTGCAAGGCGATCGTTGCGGTGCTGGCGCGGGGCAGGGTGGGCGAGACCTACAACGTGGGCGGGGGCAACCAGCGCAGCAACCGGGAGGTGGTGGAGTCGCTGTGCGCGCTGCTCGATGAGCTGCGGCCGGACTCGCCGCACCGTCCGCACGCCCGGCTGATCGCGCGCGTGGAGGACCGGCCGGGGCACGACCGGAGGTATGCGATCGATGCGGCGAAGATCGAGCGGGAGCTCGGCTGGCGGCCGGAGGAGAGCTTTGCGACCGGGCTGCGCAAGACGGTGGAGTGGTATCTGGCGAACCCGGCGTGGGTGGAGGGCGTGACCAGCGGAAGCTATCAGCAGTGGGTGACGAAGAACTACGCGGGCCGCACGGTGGAAGCGGCCGCGGCCGGGCAGGGGGTGCGATGAAGGGGATCATTCTGGCCGGTGGCTCAGGGACGCGGCTGCATCCGGTGACGCAGGCGGTGAGCAAGCAGCTGCTGCCGGTGTACGACAAGCCGATGATCTACTATCCGCTCTCGGTGCTGATGCTGGCCGGGATACGGGAGATCCTGGTGATCTCGACGCCGCAGGACACGCCGCGGTTTGAGGCGCTGCTGGGCGACGGCGCGCAGTGGGGGCTGACGCTGCGGTATGCGGTGCAGCCTTCGCCGGACGGGCTGGCGCAGGCGTTCCTGATCGGCGAGCCGTTCCTGGCGGGCAGCGGCTGCTGCCTGGTGCTGGGCGACAACATTTTTTATGGGCACGACTTTGCGAAGACGCTGAAGCGGGCCGCGGCGCAGGAGCATGGCGCGACGGTGTTCGCGTATCCGGTGAAGGACCCCGAACGCTATGGCGTGGTGGAGTTCGACGCCGAGCGCAGGGCGGTGTCGCTGGAGGAGAAGCCGGCCAATCCGAAGTCGCGCTACGCGGTGACGGGCATTTACTTTTACGACCCGCAGGTGGTGGAGGTGGCGCGGCAGGTGCGGCCTTCGCCGCGCGGCGAGCTGGAGATCACGGACGTGAACCGCTGGTATCTGGAGCGCGGCCAGCTGCGCACGGAGCTGATCGGCCGCGGCATGGCGTGGCTGGATACGGGCACGCACGATTCGCTGCTGGAGGCCTCGAACTTCATCCAGACGATCGAGCGCCGGCAGGGGCTGAAGGTGGCGTGTCCGGAGGAGATCGCCTACCGCGAGGGCTTCATCACGCGCGAGCAGGTGGAGCGGCTGGCGGAGACGATCGGCAAGAGCAGCTACGGCGATTACCTGCGGGTGATCCTGCGCGAGCCTGTGTATTGACGCAGGGTGCAGTATCCTTTTCGGAGGGTGCAGAGCGATGGCGACCAAGCGCAAGAGCAAAGGCGCATACATGATCTCGGCGGTGAGCGAGATGTACCAGATACATCCGCAGACGCTCCGTCTCTATGAGCGCGAGGGGCTGCTGCGGCCGTCGCGGTCGGAGGGCAACACGCGGCTGTACACGGACGAGGACCTGGAGCGGCTGGAGTTCATCCTGAGCCTGGCGCGGGAGATGGGCGTGAACATGGCGGGGATCGCGATCGTGCTGCAGATGCGCGAGCGGATGGACGAGATGCAGCGGCAGATGCAGGGGTTTGTGGAGTTTGTGCGCACCGAGATGCTGACGCGGATTCCGCGCGAGCCGACCCAGCCGGGGCTGGTGCCGCTGCGCCGCAGGACGTGGAACCGGGAGTAAGGGCGCGGTCGCGTAAACTTGATAGGTTTGGGTCGTCCGTTTTGGCGCAGTCGGCCAAGACCCGACCCTATCTTGAAGCGGCTGGTGCGATGCGGCTTTTGCTGGACATTCTCTTCTGGGTAGCGGCGGTGGGGTCGGTGACCTCGTCGATTTACTGCGCCATGGTGCTGGCGGCGGCGGTGCGCTTCGGCGTGCGCAAGCGGCGGGAGCAGCGCGCGCCGGCGGAGTTTCTGCCCGCGCTGAGCGTGCTGAAGCCGCTGCACGGCACCGAGCCGGGGATGGAGCGGAACCTGGAGACGTTCTTCGAGCAGGACTATCCGGAGTTCGAGCTGCTGTTCTGCGCGCGCTTTGAGGACGATGAGGGCCTGCGGCTGGCGCGGAAGGTGGGCCAGCGCTATCCCCACGTGCAGGCGCGCTATGAGACCTGCGGCGAGCCGATCCCGAAGTTCCATAACGCGAAGGTGTTTTCGCTGGCCAAGCTGGACTCGGTGGCGAAGAACGATTTGTACATCACCAGCGACGCGGACGTGCGGGTGGAGAAGGACTACCTGCGGCGGATGGTGCAGACGCTGGCCGATCCGCATGTGGGGCTGGCGAGCTGCGTGTACCTGGGGACGGCCGCGGGGCCCAGCGAGGACGAGCCGGCGGGTCTCGCGACCCAGCTGGACGCGGTGGGCAAGAGCGTGGAGATGACCTCCGGCGTGCTGGTGGCGGACATGATCGAAGGCACCAAGTTCGCGCTGGGCGCGACCATGGCGACGCGGCGCAAGAGCTTCCAGGACGTCGGCGGCTTCAACGAGCTGGGGCAGTTCTATGCGGACGACTTTGTGCTGGGCAACCGGCTGGCGGCGCAGGGCACCGGCGTGCTGCTGGCGACGTACATCATCCGGCTGATGGTGCAGGACTCGCCGTTCTGGCTGAGCTTTCGCAACCAGCTGCGCTGGATGCAGAGCACGCGGCGGTCGCGGCCGTGGGGGCACTTTGGCAGCGGACTGACGTTTGCGATGCCGTTCGGCCTGCTGGGGCTGCTGTGGGGGCTGCTCAGCGGGCACGCAGGGCTGGGCGCGCTGTGGCTGCTGGCGATGGCGGCGAACCGCTGGCTGCAGGCCGGGGCGATTCTTTCTGTGCTGGGCGATCCCGACCGCGTGTTCAACGGGTTGATCTACCCGCTGCGCGACCTGCTGGGGTTCGCGCTGTGGGTGGGCAGCTATGGCGGCGAGAACTTCTACTATCGCGGCAAGATTTACAAGCTGAAAGAGGGCGGCCGGGTGGAGAGTCCGGAGTAGATGCAGAGATTAGAGAGCAGAGATTAGAGAAGAGAGATTAGAGATTAAGCACGATGCCTTCTCTCTAATTTCTATTCTCTATTCTCTATTGCTCAGCACGGTCTTGCCGCCGGAGTGGGCGAAGTCTTCGACTGGGCCGTAGGGGCGCAGATCGGTGGAGCGCTGGGTGGGGTGGTAGGTGAGCAGGAAGACGCGGTGGGGGCCGGCCCAGAGGCGGTGCAGGCCAGCGTCGTCGAGGAAGATGGGCGGGGCGTCGGGCCAGAAGCTGCCAAACCACGGGCCGTTGACGCGGCCGTTGACGAGCAGGGTGTTGGGGGCGGGAGCGGCGGTGTAGAAGAGCAGCGTGGAGCCGGAGGTGAGCTCGCCGTCGATGAGGACGAGGTCGCCGGGCTGGCGGACTTGCTCGATGGCGAGAGCGAGGTCCTTGGAGCCGAGCGTGGGGTAGAAGCGTGCCAAGCCCTCGTGCGCGGCGAGCAGGACGAGGGCCATGCCGGCGGCGAGGGTCAGGTTGGCGGCGAAGGTGTGCGCGCGCCTTCGGACGAAGTAGGCGATGGGGCCGAGCGTGACCATGCCCACTGCGACGGCGATGAGCGGGCCGCGGAAGAAGCCCATCGCGGCGCCGGTGAGGTCGAAGAGATGGCCGAGCGAGACGTTGTAGAGGTCGGGGTTGGAGTTGAGCAGGTCGGTGAGCGTGACGCCGGGGCGCGGCGTGGGCGCGGTGAGCGCGAACCAGGCGCAGACGAGCGCCACGATCAGGCCGAGCGGCGCGAGAAAGAAGGCGGCGGCGCGCAGGGTCTGGCGGCGGTAGGGCTGTGTGTCTGCGGCGGGAACGAGTGCGTTGTCGGCGGCGGCGAGCAGGCCGCCGACCAGCAGCGCGAGCGCGGGCAGCGCGGGCAGGTGGTAATACTCCTGCCGTGAGCTGAGCGTGAAGAAGCCGAGGATGATGGCGGGCCAGAGGAGCAGGGTGAGCGCGGCGGTGCGGGGGGACTTGGTGGGCAGAAAGGTTCCGGCAGCTTCGGTGATGGACGCACCGTCGGGGTCCTTCGACTTCGCCTCGCGATGAAGCTGCGAGGCTTCGCTCAGGATGACAGCGTTGGCGTTGGGGCGTGCAGTGCGCAGCGTGCGGACGGCATTCATCACGGCGGCGGGCAGGAAGGCGACCCAGGGCAGCAGCCACAGCAGCAGCAGCAGCCAGAAGAGCGGGACCGGGGTGTTGCCGTAGTCGTGCGGGATGCGGCGGCCGAGGAAGCGGGCGACGTGCTCGTTGTAGAGGTAGAACCACGCCCAGCCGGCGCGCGCGGGCAGGCCCAGCCCCGCGGGCATCGCGATGGCCGGGTTGCGCAGCGCGGCGAGGATGTGCCACGGAGCGGCGATGACGAGGAAGACGAGGGTCGCTGCGGGGAGGTGGAGTTTCGTGAGGATTTTGAGCTGACGGGTGAGGGTAAGGTACAGCACGACGAAGGCCAGCGGGAAGACGATGCCGATGAGGCCCTTGGTGAGCAGGTTCAGCGCCGTGACGGCGGCGAAGCCGAGCATGGGGAGGAGTGGGGAATTCTCCGGGGCTAAAGCCCCCGTCCCTCTTTTTAGGGGGCGATGAGACCCGAGGCTGAAGCCTCGGGGTACCGGAGTGTCGCCGGTGCGGTCTGGCGCGGTTCGTTCTGGTTCCATGCGGTCGAGGGCGAGGAGGAAGAGGTGGACGGAGAGGGTCATCCAGAGGGCGATGAGGATGTCGGGGATGTAGAAGCGGGTGTAGAGGTAGGGGCCGAGCGAGGTGGCGAGAGCGAGGGCGGCGTAGAGGCCGGTGCGGTCGCTGCGCGGAAACAGGTGGATGCCGAGGGCGTAGACGGCGAGCAGCAGCGCCAGCACGCCGAGCGCGAGCGGCAGGCGGGCGGCCCAGTCGTGCACGCCGAAGAGCTTCATGGAGGCGGCGGCCATCCAGTACATCAGCGGCGGCTTGTCGAAGAAGCGGATGCCGTCGATGGTGGGTGTGACGAAGTCGTGGCGCTGCAGCATCTCGCGGGCGATCTGGATGTAGATGGAGTCGACGTCGTCGAGCAGGCCGGGGGTGAAGAGGCCGCCGAGCTGCAGCACCGCCCAGGCGAGCAGGATGAGGGCGAGCGAGCGCGGACTCCAGCGGCGCGGTGTTGGGGCCTGTGTGGTCATGGATGTATGCTCTCCAGCGGCCGGTCGGTGAGCAGCGCCTTGCCGGAGGCTTCGTCGAGCAGGAGGGCGCGGGCGCCGAGCAGGCGGTCGGCCTCGGCGCGGCGCTCCAGCGGGACGAACAGGACCTTGCGCGGGCCGCTGCCCCAGCCGGCCAGCAGTTGCTGCGGGGTGAGGAAGATGGGCGGCGCGTCGGGGAAGGTGCTGCCGAAGAGCATGGAGGTGCTGCGGCCATCGACCAGCAGCACGCGGCGGTCGAGGTAGAAGGGGATGGAGGAGCCGAAGGACTGGTCGCCGAAGAGCAGGACCTCGGTGTCGGGGCCGAGGGCGTGCTGTTGCTCGAGCGCAAGGATGCGCGCGGCGAAGCCCTGCGAGGAGAGCATTGGGGTGAAGCGGACCAGCGCGATGTGCGCGGCGAGCAGAAAGACAGCTGCGGTGGAGGCGACCGCGAGCACGGCGGCGTGGTCCCGGCCGCGGGCATGGAGAGCCCAGGCCGTGGCCGGGCCGAGCGCGAACGCCACGGCGGCGAGCGTGGCGGGCAGGCGCAGCGCGGCGAAGGAGGGGCCGGTGAGGTCGAAGAAGTGGGCCAGCGAGAGGGTGTAGTGGGCGACCTGGCGGTGCGCCAGCAGGTTGCCGATGTCGGGCACGAAGGGCAACGCGCGCGAGGTCCAGAGGCCGTAGCCGAGGGTGAGGGTGGCGGCGAGGCCGACCGCGGTGAAGAGGGCGTAGGAGGCGGTGAGGGCGCGTGAGTCCGTTGCAACCCACATCTCACCCTTCGCAGGCTCAGGACCGGGATGTTGGGCACCCACATCGTTGCGGGTATGCGTGAGGCCGGCGGCGAGCAGCATCAGCAGCGGCAGGTAGACGGGGAAGGTGTAGTACTCCTGGTTGGTGGAGAGGGAGAAGAAGACGAGGACGACCGAGGAGAAGATGAGCAGCAGCAGGACGGTGTTGCGGGCGAAGGTGTTGGAGGCTGTATCGGCATCGCGAAATACAGGGGTCTCTCCACTACGCATCGCGATGAGACCGCGATGCTCCGGTCGAGATGACAGACTGCGATTGCTCCAGGCGGAGCGGCGGCGCCAGGCAGAGACGATGGCGGCAGGGGCGAAGAGGCTCCAGGGAAAGAGCCAGACCAGGTGCAGCGACCAGTAGAGCGCGGTGGGCAGCTTGTTGTAGTCGGCCGGGATGCGCCGGCCGAGGAAGCGCAGCAGGTGCTCATTGATGAAGTAGAACCAGAAGAAGCCGTGGCCGCGTTCGCCGCCGGTGTTGCGCAGCCCGGCGAGGACATGCCAGGGCGCGGCGACCGCGAGCAGCAGCACCAGGCCGCGCAGCGGATGGAGCCTGCGCCAGAGGTGGAACTGGCGGGTGAGGCCGAGGAAGAGCAAGGCGCTCGAGAGGAAGAAGACCAGCGCCACCAGGCCCTTGGTGAGCACGGCGAGTGCGAGCGCGAGCCACAGGGCGTAGGGGTAGAGATTCGCAGGCAGATTTTTACCGGGCTCGAGGGCGCGGAGGAAGCTGTAGAGGGCGAGCGCGAGCAGCAGCGAGAGCAGCGCGTCGGGGATGAAGATGCGGGTGAAGAGGAAGACGCCGGTGGAGGTGAGCAGGAAGAGCGCGGTGTAGAACGCGGCCCGCTCGGAGAAGGCGCGGCGGGCCCAGGCGTAGCCGAGCCAGGCCAGCGCGAGTACGGTGAGCGCGAGCTGCAGGTGCACGGCGAAGGCGGAGTCGCCGAAGAGGCGCAGGCAGAGGGCGGCGATCCAGTAGGGCAGCGGCGCCTTTTCGAGGTAGCGGATGCCGTCGACGTGCAGGGTGACCCAGTCGCCGGTGTGGAGCATGGCCTGGGCGGCCTGGGCGTGGGTGGCGTCGGCGTCGTCGAGCAGCGGGGGTGCGGCGAGCGAGCCGGCGAAGAGCGCGCACCAGAGCGCAAGCAGCGATGACAGGTGGGCGGCTGGCTTGGGGAGACGGAGGACGGGCGAGGCGTGGGCGTGGGCCGGGATGGAGGGTGCAGGGGTGGTGGCCATCGGGAGGTCGCAAAGCAAATACGGGAGGGACGAAAGAAACGCGCGGCTGCCAAGATGCAGGTCTCTCCGCTGCGCAGGACGATAGAGCCGTCCTGCTCCGGTCGAGATGACAAACCTATACCTAGGCGAAAACGGCGCTAGGAGGAGGGTATCGCGAAGGGAACGCCAAGGCCATTGGGGGGCCATTGGGGCTGGGTTCTGCGAGCGAAGGAAGGCAGTCGTTCGACTTTCGCTTTTTTTACGCTTCTTACTCCATTTTCCCGATTTAGCGCAAGTAGGCCGGAGGGGACGGCTCACTGTGGTCAACACCATATGTAGTGGGTATCGAAACAGTGAACCACTAGATTCAAGGCTTTCCCACATTTCCACACGCAAATAGGTGGAAGCCCGCGAAGTTTTCGCTTGCAACGGAGCGGGAATCAGGGGATTCTCTGAGTGGAGTCAGGTGGTCAAAAGTGGTCCAAAGGGGCCCAAGCTGACGATCTGAACCATACCGAAGCCTATGGTAGGCCTTCGGAGCAGAGATGGCCAGTCTTCGCCGAGGTACTCCGGAAGACGGAAGGTAAGGGAATGGGATGTTTCGCGGCAATCATCCAGCGCGGTTGGACGAGAAGGGCCGGTTGAAGGTGCCGGCGGCGTTTAAGCGCGAGCTGGAGGAGTTGTCGGAGATGAAGGTGTACATCACCAGCCGGGACGGCAAGCGGGCGGAGATATATCCGATGGCGCGCTGGGAAAAGATCGAAGAAGAGTTGAAGGGCCGGCCGTCGAGCGAGGCCAAGGAGATGTTTACGGAGACGACCGGGTACTACGGGCAGGAGGCGGAGATCGACGCGCAGGGGCGGGTGCTGCTGCCGCAGCTGTTGCGCGAGGACGCCGAGCTGACCGGCGATGTGGCGGTGATCGGGATGCAGCGCTACCTGATGGTGATGAACGGCGGGCTGCTGCGCTCGAAGATCCAGGGCAGCCCGGTGACCCCGGCGGTGATGGATGCGCTGGCGCTGACGGAGATGTAGGCGAGTTTTGCAGTCCTCCCAGGAGGACGCATGAGGCGGGATGCGATGGCGGTGCCGCAGCATGTACCGGTGTTATTGAAGGCGAGTCTGGAGTACCTGAACGTTCGGCCGGGCGGCGTGGTTGTGGATGCGACGCTGGGGCTGGGCGGCCACGCGGCGGAGATTGCGCGCGGGCTGGGCGCGGGGGGCCGGCTGATCGGCTTCGACCGCGACGGGCAGGCGATGGAGCTGGCCCGGGCGCGGTTGGACGCAGTGGCCGCCGAGCTGGGCGAAGGGATGCCGGCGGTGGAGTTGGTGCCGCGGCCGTTCTCAGAGCTGGAGGCCGTAGTTGGGCCGGGAAGTCTGGACGGGCTGCTGGCGGACTTTGGCGTAAGCAGCCTGCAGCTGGACGAGGCCGGGCGAGGGTTTAGTTTTCGGGCCGATGGGCCGCTGGACATGCGGATGGACACGCGCAGCGGGCTGACGGCCGAACAAGTGGTAAATCAGGCGGACGAAGAAGACCTCGCCAACCTGCTTTATACATACGCGGAAGAAAGGAGGTCGCGGAGAATCGCCAGAGCCTTGGTGCGGGCGCGGCCGATTGCGACGACGGGAGAGTTGGCCCGGGTCGTGGCGGCCGTCGCCCCAGCCATGAAGGGCGAGAAGATCCATCCGGCGACGCGGACGTTCCAGGCGCTGCGGATGAAGGTGAACGACGAGCTGGGTCAGATTGAGGCGTTGCTGGAGTGTGCGGCGCGGGTGTTGCGGCCGGGAGGACGGATGGTGGCGATCAGCTTCCACTCGCTCGAAGACCGGCTGGTGAAGGACAGCTTTCGCGAACGGGCGAAGGCGGGCGAGTTTCAGGTGTTGACCAAGAAGCCGGTGGTCGCGACGGAAGAAGAGTCGCTACGAAATCCCCGGTCGAGAAGCGCGAAGTTGCGGGCGGTGGAACGGATTTGAGTGGCAGCGCGGATTTTGAGTTGAGGGGAGCACGATGGCGGCGATGACGATCTCGATGACGGGGCAGGAGATGGAACGGCGGCACTCGGCGTGGCGTGGCATCGATGTACCCCAGCGCAACCGCGAGATGTTCGAGCGGCAGCGGGGGCGGCGGCGCGGGCCCACGCCGGAGATGTTCTTTGCCAAGCACCTGGACAACAGCCGGCTGGTGAAGCATGAAGACATGGAGCGGCGGCGGGAGATGGTGAGCTTCACGCTCGCGATGGCGCTGCTGTTCGCGCTGACGATGGTGTATGTGTGGCAGCACTTCTCGGCCATCGAGGTGGGCTACGCGGTGGAGGCGCAGAAGCAGACGGTGGAGCAGCTGCGCGAGGAGAACCGGCAGATGCGTCTGCAGGAGGCCGAGCTGAGCGACCCGGGACGGATTGCGCCGCTGGCGCGCCGGCTGGGCCTGGTCGCGCCGGACCCGGGGCAGGTGGTGCGGCCGGACGGCGGCGATGCGCCGGTGCTGGCGCAGGCCAAGGCCCCGCCGCTGGGCAATCGGCCACAGACCAGATGAGAATGCAGAGCGGAAGGTAAGAGGTCCCAAGACGGATGAAGACTGCGCCGCGCCAGCCGTTGACCGCACCGATCCGCCGGGTGCGGTTCGTATGGGTGGCGCTGTTTTTTTGCCTGTGGGTGGGGGCGATTGCGGCGCGGCTGACGTGGCTGCAGGTGTGGCGGCACGCGGACTTCGTCGAGAAGGCGACCAAGCAGCAGCAGCGTGGGTTTGAGGTGGCGCCGCGGCGCGGCGTGCTCTACGACCGCAACCTGCACGAGCTGGCGATGACGGTGCTGGCGGACAGCGTGTACGCGGTGCCGAGCGAGCTGGGCCCGGACCGCGCCGCCGAGGCCACGCTGCTGGCGGGCGCGGTGCACACCGACCCGCTGGACCGCTTCACCGCGCCGGACCAGATCGCGGCGCGGCTGAGCAACCAGCACAACTTTGCGTGGGTGGCGCGCAAGCTCGACCGGCCGGTGGGCGAGCGGGTGCGCGCGATGATCGCGGCCCACCAGCTGCCGGGCATCTATATCCAGCAGGAGTTCAAGCGGTTCTATCCGGACCAGGGGATGGCGGCGCAGGTGCTCGGCTATGTGGGTACCGACGATACAGGGCTGGGCGGCATGGAGCGCCGGTTCGACGGCGCGCTGCACGGCGAGCCCGGCCATAAGCTGACCGCGGTGGACGCCAAGCACCATGTGCTGGGTTCGGAGGAGAGCGAGCCGAAGCCGGGCGCGAACCTGGTGCTCTCGATCGACGCCAACATCCAATTAATGGCGGAGCAGGCGCTGGATGCGCAGATGGCCAAGGTGAAGGCGGCGCACGGCACGGTGGTGGTGCAGGACCCGCGCTCTGGGCAGATCCTGGCGCTTGCGGTGAGCCCGCGGTTCAATCCGAACGATTCGCACCACGTCGATCCGGAGTCGCTGACCAACCTGGCGGTGAGCGATGTGTATGAGCCGGGCTCGACCTTCAAGCTGGTGACGTATGCGGCGGCGCTGGATGCGGCGGGCGTGGAGCCGACCGACATCGTGGACTGCCAGGGCGGCAGCATCAATCTGTATGGGCGCATCATCCATGACGACAAGAGCGACATGGGGATGGGCAAGGTGACGGTGCAGCGGGCGCTGGAGAAGTCGAGCGACGTGGCGGCGGTGAAGCTGGCGCTGAAGGTGGGGCAGGACCGCTTTTACCAGTACATGCGCGGCTTCGGCTTCGGGCAGCGCAGCAACATCGAGCTGCCCAATGAGACGCGCGGCCTGCTGCTGCCGCCCAAGCGCTGGAGCGCGACCAGCATCGGCAGCCTGGCGATCGGGCAGGAGGTTGCGGTGACGCCGGTGCAGCTGGTGACGATGGTTTCGGCGATTGCGAACGGCGGCGTCTATATGCCGCCGCATGTGCTGCTGGAGCAGGCGGCCGCGCCCAAGGATGAATCGGTCGCGCCGCAGGCTGGACGCGGTGCGGACCTGCAGGCGAGGCCCTTTCGGCCCTCGTACCAGCTGCCGGCGGTGCTGCCGCAGGGGGCGCACCGCGTGATCAGCGAGCTGACGGCGGCGAAGATGCGGGCGATGATGCAGGGCATCGTGATGGAGGGGACGGGCACGCCGGCGCAGTTGAACGGGTATAGCTCGGCGGGCAAGACCGGGACGGCGCAGAAGTTCGACCGCGTGGCCAAGGCGTACTCGCACACCAAGCTGGTGGCGAGCTTTGCGGGCTTTGCGCCGGTGAGCGCGCCGGC
>Ga0209208_10006263_pt1 | contig 16412 bp, 14 predicted proteins | sample S1TSphfallax_3_FD_187694 | JGI IMG/M metagenome (GOLD analysis project Ga0209208, IMG submission 187694) | Host-associated microbial communities from peat moss isolated from Minnesota, USA - S1T2_Fd - Sphagnum fallax MG (SPAdes) (version 2) | ecosystem: Host-associated > Plants > Peat moss >...
GCGCGGCCGTTCGAGCATGGCGCGGCAATCGTGGTGTATTCCACCACCAAATATATCGGCGGGCACGGCACCAGCATCGGCGGTGCGATCATCGATGGCGGGAATTTCGACTGGCAGGCCGTACCGGCGCGCCAGCCGCTGCTGAACACGCCGGATGCGAGCTACCACGGCGCGGTGTGGAGCGAGGCGGTGAAGCCGCTCGGGCCCATTGCGTATATCATCCGCGCGCGGGTGGTGCTGCTGCGCGACCTCGGCGCGCCGCTCGCCCCGTTCAACGGCTTTCAGATCATCCAGGGGCTGGAGACGCTGCCGCTGCGCATCACCCGGCATTGCGAGAATGCCGAGGCGGTGGTGACATTTCTGCTGGGGCGGCAGGATGTGTCGAAAGTCATCCACCCAAGTGTGGCGGAAGGCGCCGAGGCTGAGCGGGTCGCAAAATATCTGCCGCGCGGCCGCGGCGGGCTGGTGGGCTTTGAACTGCCCGGCGGCGCTGCGGCCGGCGCCAAATTCATCTCCGCGCTCAAACTGTTTTATCACGTGGCGAATATCGGGGATTCCCGCAGCCTCGCCATCCACCCGGCCAGCACCACGCATAGCCAGCTCTCGGGCGAAGACCAGCTCGCGAGCGGCGTGTCGCCTGGCTATGTGCGGCTCTCGATCGGGATTGAGCATATCGAGGATATTTTGGAGGATCTCGGCCAGGCGCTGGACGCGGCGAAATAGGCTGCCGGAGCCCGGCTCTTATATGATCCTTGCAATCATGTATGTTGGCGCGGCACGATTTTAGCCGACGGAGTTGGGTACCGGATTTGCACGAATCAGCCGCGCCATTGCGCAATTTGTGGCGCGCCGCCGCCTATGCGCTAACGGCGGCGTTGGCGTCATGCGGGTTGCTGGCGCTCTACGCCAAGATTTTTGCCGCCTACCCGCTGACCGCCGACCAGTGCAATGTTCTGCTCGCCGCCATGGATTTTTGCCATGGCAATTGGCGGCTGAGCGGCTGGACCCTGCCGCCGGATAATTTTTGGGGGCTGGAACTACCGCTGACCGCTTTGGTTTGGTCGGTCACGCATAACGCGGTGGAAACATTACGCCTGGTGCCCGCGATTAATTTGCTGGTGCTGCTTGCCGCGGCAAGCGCGTTTGTGGCGCGGACAGCGCGGCCAGGCGCCCGCTACGCGCTGCTGCCGCTCGCCGCCTTCATCTTCCTGCCGGTTGCGGGAAAAAATATCGCGTTTTTCTACGCCGCGTCACCCTGCCATGTGCTGACCATCGCCTGCATCTTGGCCGAAATTCTGCTGGCGGCGGACATACTGGCGGCGCCATCCCCCCGCAAATTGGCGCTCCTCGCCTATGGCCTGATCGGCGCGGATGCCGTGGCGTCCGACCCGCTGATCGTCGTGCTGGGGTTCGCACCGATTCTGGGCGCGGTATGGCTCTGCGAGGCCGCCACATGGCGCAACAAGGCGCTGCTTGGTTTTGCGAGCCTCTGCGCCATCGCCGCCGGGCATTTTGCCGTGGTCCTCAACAGCAAAACCGGCGGGTTTCAGTCATTCGCCGCGGATTCAACTTTTGTCGATTTTTCGCGCCTGCCGGACTCCGCCGGCATTCTGCTGCGCGGCACGTTGCAGATCTTCAATTGCGATATTTTTGGCCTGACCGCGCAGCAGCGGCTGACCCAGATTTTGCGCATCCCGTTCCTGGCCGCGGTGCTGTGGGCGGTTTCTCCGGTGGTGGCGTCCTGCCTCAGATCGTTCAAAAATTTTCCGAAACCAGCCGCCTCCCGGCCCTTCCCCGAGACGGCGCTCGTGTCGATCATCCTCATCAACCTCGCCGCCATGCTGCTCAGCAGCACGATCAACGCGCTGGATACCGAACGGTTTTTGCTCCCCGCCGCGATCGCCGCGATCCTGCTGTTCTGCACGCATCTGCCCGGCTCACGCGCCCTGACCGCCTATCTCGCCGTGCTGGCGCTGGTGAATCTTGGCACCGAGTTGCAGGAACTGCACCGCACGCCGAAAGCAATCTACGAGCCGCCGGTGGCGCAGGTGACAAAATGCCTGGAAGACGCCGGGCTGAACAATGGCTTTGCCGGCTATTGGCTCGCCTCCTCGGTGGTGATCGCCAGCGACCAGACAATCACCGCGCGCGCGATCATGCAGGATCCCTCAGGCGCGATCGTGCCGATGCAATGGCTCGCCAAATCCAACTGGTTCCATAACCCCAGCCGCAAAGCGGGGTTTTTTGTGATAACCGCGCCAGATGACCGCCTCCTGCAACGCGGCGCGGCACTGCAAGCCTTCGGCACGCCAGCCTCCAGCCTGTTCCTGCCGGGTGCGGTGATCGATGTTTACGGCAAACCGATCAACGCCGGTATTTGCGCCACACCAATAACCACACCGAAACTGGCGCCCGTGTTAGTGCCGAAATAGCCGGGCGGCTCAACGTAAATCTTCCACTAACATGCCCATCAATAGCTCATCCTCCCAGGCGCCATCGTGGAAGGTTGCTGCGCGCAGCCGGCCCTCGGCCACGAACCCCACTTTCTCGTAGCAGCGTATTGCCCGTTTATTCTCCGCCGCCACCTGCAGCGAGATACGGCGCACACCCAAATGCGCAAACGCGTAGTTCACCAAAAACTGCAAACTCTCCTGCCCATAGCCCTGGCCCCAATGGTCACGGCCAAAAATCGCCGCGAGCTTAAAGTCCCGGTTCTTCGCGTCGCCGCCCCATAGATTGACCATGCCCACCAGCGCGCCATCTTCCAGCCGCTCGATGCAGCCATAGAATAGCGAGTCCTTCATCCAGAATTTGAGCTGCTCCAGGCGCTGAGCCAATGTCGTCGGCACCACCGGCCCTGTGGTCTGCCAGCGGGCGAGTTCAGGGTCGTTCCACCAGCCGCAGAACACTGCACCGTCCCGCTCCTCAAACGCGCGCAAGCGCAACCGCTTTGTCTCAAACATGCTGCCTCCTGTTAGCGGAAGGTAAGCGCTTCTTTTTTGAAAAAAAGAAGCAAAAAACTTTTGAATCCTCTGGGCTATAGCGGCGTCACCAGCACCGCCCTGGCGTAAATAAAAGTCTTTTGCGGAGCTTTTCTTTAAGTCAAAGCGACCGCTTACTTCAACAAAGCTTCGTTCAAAGCCTCCCAACTCGCTTGGTCCGGCGCCAGCAGCAGCCCGCCACCTACATCCGAGGGTGCATAGGCCGAGCCGTCGAAGCGCCGCCCATATCCGCCGGCCTCCTGGTGCAGCAGGAATCCGGCCGCGTGGTCCCAGGGCAGCAGCTTGCGGAATAGCTGTACGTGGCAATGCCCGGCCGCCAGCATGCGGTATTGGTGCGCGGCGCAGCGGTAATCGGTCACCGCGGCCAGGCGGTCCAGCCGGTGCAGCACATGGCTGCGCATCGGCTCCGGCATGAACCGCCAGGACATTGAGCCGACCATTTGCTTGACCGGCACCGGGGCCGCGACGTGCAGGCGGCGGCGGGAGAAATCCCGCGCGATCAGCCAGGCCCCCTGCCCCGCCAGCGCCACGGCGCAGTCATCGCCGAACGGGTCGTAGATGAAGCCGGCCAGAATGCGGTCTTCCTCCACCAAGGCCGCCATCACGCCGAACAGCGGCAGCTCGGCGGCAAAATTCGCGGTCCCGTCGATCGGGTCGATGATCCAGACCCGGCCGGGGGATTGCAGGCGCTCCAGGCGCGAAACATCGGCGGAGACCGCCTCCTCGCCCAGCACGTCATCACCCGGGAACAGCGCATTCAACCCGGCGGTGAGCGCGCGCTCCGCCGCCTCGTCGGCCACCGTCACCGGGTCCAGCGGGCCGGCTTTGGTGCGCACATCGCCGGCGCGCAGATGTTTGAAGCGCGGCAGGATTTCCGCCGCCGCGACATCGCGCAGCAGCGTGATCACCGCGGCGATTTCAGGCTCCGTCATAGCTGGGCGAGCCGCGCGCGGTCCGCCTCGCTCATGCGGATCGCGAGGTGCACATGGGTCTCGTCGTCGTGCCGGCTGACAACCTCGCCATGGCGGTACAGCCAGGCCAGGCGCGCGCCGTCCGATACCGGGACGTCGATCTCCAGCAGCGATAATTGCGCGGCGAGCCGCGCGTCGATCACCGCCAGCAGCCGGGGGAGACCCTCGCCGGTGAGCGCCGAGATCGCCACCGCCTCGCCCTGCACCACGTCGGCGACCCCGCCCAGCAGGTCCGCCTTGTTCAGCACCTCTAGCGTACGGTCCTGCCAGCGTTCATCGAGCGTGCCGTCCTTCGCCATGCGGTTCAGCACGGCGCGCACATCGGCGGCCTGGGCTTGCGTGTCCGGGTGCGCGACGTCGCGCACATGCAGCAGCAAATCCGCCTCCGCCACCTCTTCCAGCGTGGCGCGGAAGGCGGCGACCAGCTCGGTCGGCAGCTCGGAGATGAAGCCCACCGTGTCGGATAAAATGATCTGCCGGCCGGACGGCAAGGTGATGCCGCGCATGGTGGGGTCCAGCGTCGCGAAGAGCTGGTCTTCCGCCATCACCGCGGCCCCCGTGAGCGCGTTGAACAAAGTGGATTTGCCGGCATTGGTGTAGCCGACCAGCGCCACCACCGGGTAGGGCACACGCTTGCGGGCGCCGCGGTGCAGGCCGCGCGTGCGGCGCACATCGTCCAGCTCCAGCCGCAGCCTGGTGATGCGATCGCCGATCAGGCGGCGGTCCGCCTCGATCTGCGTTTCACCCGGGCCGCCCAAAAAACCGAAGCCGCCGCGCTGGCGCTCCAGATGGGTCCAGGAGCGCACCAGGCGCGAGCGCTGATATTCCAGATGCGCGAGCTCGACCTGCAAACTGCCCTCGCGGGTGCGGGCGCGGGCGCCGAAAATATCCAGGATCAGGCCGGTGCGGTCGATCACCTTGGCTTTCCAGGCAGTCTCCAGATTGCGCTGCTGCACCGGGGTGAGTGTCGCATCCACCACCACCACGCCGATTTCCGCCGCCGCGATGGCCGCCGCCGCGCGTTCCATCTGGCCCTTGCCCAGCAAGGTCGCCGGGGTGAGGTGGCGGAGCTGAAACACCTCCTGGTGCACCACCACGAGCCCGATGGAGGCTGCGAGGCCCACGGCCTCGGCCAAACGCGCCTCGGCCGAGCGCGAGGCCGCACTCAGCCTGGCCAAAGACTTATCCCATGGCAGCAATATGGCCGCCCGGTTGGGCGGCGGCGCCGTGTCCTTCATTTACCGGCGCCTAGGCGCCGTCAGCCTTCCAGGTCCGGGTCGTATTGCGGCTCGGCGCGCTGCAATTTCAACGTGCCGGTGGTCTCCACCGGTGCGGCGCCCTCGGCCTTGGTCGCGTCGAACAGCATGATCGGCGCGCCGGGCATAACGGTGCTGATGGCGTGCTTATAGACGAGCTGGGTATGCCCATCGCGCCGCAACAGCACCGAGAAATTATCGAACCAGGTGATCACGCCCTGCAATTTCACGCCATTGACCAGAAACACGGTAACGGGCGTTTTGCTTTTGCGCACGTGATTCAGGAAAACGTCCTGCACGTTTTGCGATTTTTCGTTGGCCACGAGAGTTGTCCTTATTTTTGTCGCCCTTTTGGGCGATGTTTACGTTAAGCAATCCTAAAAAAACCAAGTTGCCCGGAAGGCTGCGTGGCGCGCGCCGCCCGGGTGAGCCGACTATATCCAAATTGTGCGGCGCGGCAACCACTAGAGCCGGATGACATTCGGGCAAAGCTCTCGAATTGTTACCGGGGGTGTTTGATCTTTTCTTTCAAATCAGCGCGATTATTTGAAAATTATAGTTTCGCGCGCGGGATGCGGCTTTTGCCTGCGGCAATCCGGCTTCATGCCAGCTTACCGAACAAATTTTCCGGACAATTATTTTGCGGCGTTTTTTTCAAAAAAAGCCGTGCTTTCTTTCGCTGCGCTGGCCGCGTCATGGCCGTGCCGCTTCCACTCCTCATCCAGCGCCGCGTTCACCTCGGCGCCGAACAGCACCGCATAGGCCGCGAGATAGAACCACATCATCAGCCCGATCAGCGTCGAGAGCGGCCCGTAGGTCATGCTATAGGCCGCAAAATGCCCGACATAGGCGCCAAACGCCCAGGAACCCAGCAGCCATAGCACGGTGGCGAACCCCGCGCCGGGGGCGAAAAATATCCGGTTCCGGCCGGCCGGGCCGAAACGGTAGAGCAGCCACAACGCCACCACCACAAACGCGAGCAGCAACAGCGAGCTGAGCAGCCCGACCAGAAATTTCGCGTCGGCGGAAAGCCCGACCAGCGCCAGCAACAGCGGAATCGCCACCAACACGCTGATCGCCAGCGCCGTGCCCAAAACCGCAACCAAAGTCATCCCCAACCCGATCAACTGAAAACGGATCATCCCGCGAGTCTCGGACTCGTGATAGGCCATCGTCAGCGCGTTCAGGATCGATTTCGTCCCGGTCGAGGCCGACCAGAACGCGATCAGCAGGCTCAGCACAAAGCCAAAACCCAGCCCGCGCGCCGGTGCCGTCACCAGCGTCTGTATCCGGTCATAGATCAGCAAATAGGCCGAGGGCGGGAGAAAATTCGCGAGATACTGCAACTGCGGCTGCACCGTGTCCGGATTATACACCAGCCCGTACAGCGAAATCAGCATGGTGATGCCGGGAAACAGCGCCAAAGTCGCGTAAAACGCGCAGCCGGCCGCCACCAGACTCACACGCTGCGTCGCGGTTGCAACACCGGCCGCGACCAAAGCCCGTTTCAACAGCGGAACATGCGCGCGCCGGAGCAGCCGTGAAATCATCAAGGTAAACTAGAGTTTACCGCGGAGAGATCAATTGTAGAAAGCCAGTGCCACGAAAACGTAACCTGATGGTTATGCGGCGGACAAAGAAAGCAAGCGGTCGCTTTTCTGAAGAAAAGCTCCGCAAAAGACTTTTGATTCCGCTGGGGCGGTGCTGGTCGGACCGCAATAGCCCAGAGGAATTAAAATTTTTTGCGGAGCTTTTTTTAAAAAAGCGACCGCTTAAAGCTCATCCTCCAAAAATTTGCGCACCACGGCGATGCCCGCCTCGTCCATCAAAGCCGGGGCGTGGCCGGCATCGGGGACGATATGGGTGTAGGCGCCTTCGGACTCCATGCGCAGAAATGTCTCTTCCAGGAGCAGATCGCTCTGCGCACCGCGGATCACCAGCAATGGCATGCGGACCATCGACCAGAGCGGCCACATATCGACATCGATGGGGATTGTTGCCTTCAGCGGCTCGACGATTTTGGGGTCGTAATGCATGGCAAACCCGCCTTTGCCGGTCTGGTCCAGCACCGGGCGGGCGGCGTAGCGGGCCAGATGCGCCCATTGCGCGTCCGTCAGGTCCCCGAAGGGCGCGTGGATGTCGCGCAGATGCGCCTCCAATTCCGCGACGGAGATAAAGCGATCTGGTGCGGCGACCATATAGTCGCGAATGCGTTTGAGTGCGGCGGCGGGGATATGCGGGCCGACATCGTTCAGCACCATGCGGCTGATCGGGGTGTTGCCGGCGGCGGCCAGCATCATGCCGCAAATGCCGCCGAGCGAGGTGCCGACCCAGGCGACCGGCTTGCCCAGCACGGCGAGCAGATGGGAGAGTGCCGCGACATAGCTGGCCGGCTGGTACAACCCGGCCTCGCCCAGCCAGTCCGACTTGCCGCGGCCGGGCAGATCCGGGCAGATGACGTGGAATTTATCGGCCAAGGCTTCGGCCAGCGGGTCGAAATCCCGGCCGTTGCGGGTGAGGCCGTGCACGCAGAGCACCGCGGGGGCGGCGGGGTTGCCGAATTCGGTGTAGGCCATTTTGTGGAATTTGGTGCCCAGCAGATAGGTGACCGTGTTCATCCGCGCCATGTGACATCCTTATTTTTTAGAGCACCCCGGGCATCGACCGGCCATGGGCGCGCGGGCTATGGCTTAGATCATGCCGCAGGCCGCCACAACAAGAGCGCAGAGATGGCTGGTGACCGCGCTGATCGGCGGGTGCGCGGCGCTGGAGGCGGTTTTGCTGGCCGGGCTGGCGTTTTCGAAGGTGCGGTTAAACGCGGATTTCATGGCGTTCTGGTCGCTGCCGCGCTTTGCGGTGAGCCAGCCGATCACGCGACTCTACGACCCGCAGGCGGTGCAGGCGTTCCAGCAGGGTTTATATCCGGGGTTTCATAGCTATTACCCGTTTACCTACGCGCCGGATTTTCTGCTGGCCTGCTGGTGGCTGCTCTATCTGCCCTATGGCGCGGCGCGGATTGCCTGGGCGCTGGAGGGGCTGGCGGTGGCGGGGCTGGGGGTTGGCCTGCTGTTCCGGGGGCGGCGCGCCTGGATATGCGGGCTGGCCATTCTGGCGAGTCCGGCGGCGCTATTCAACCTGGTCATCGGGCAGACAGGTTTGTTGACGGCCGGGCTGCTATTTGCGGGGTTGGGGCTGCTGCCGAAACGTCCGGTGCTGGCTGGCATTGCGTTTGGGTTGCTCACGTTGAAACCGCAATTTGGCGTGCTGGTGGCGGTTTTGCTGCTGGCGCGCGGGGAATGGCGGGCGATTCTGGCGGCTTGCGGGGTCACGGCGCTGCTGGTCGGCGCCAGTTGCCTGATATTTCCACCAGAACTCTGGCCGCTCTGGCTGGCCTCACTGCCGGCGTATCAGCATGATTATTTTGACCAGCCTGCGCTCAACCTCGCGAAAATGGTAACACCCGCGGCGAATTTGGTGCTGGCGGGGGTGCCGCGGGGTTTGGCGGCGTGGCTGCAGGGGGTCTGCACGCTCGGGGTGGCCGGGGCGGTGTTTGTAGTGGCGCGGCGGGCGCCGCACCGGCTGGCGGCCGCGGCGGTGCTGGCTGGTACATGTCTCGCGGTGCCGCACGCTTATGCCTATGACACGCTGCCGCTGATCGCGGCACTGGTACTTTGCCTTCAGCCCCGCACCCCGGCCTGGCAGTTGATGCTGGGGGCGGCACTCTATTTAGGCCCGTTGCTGTTGCTGACGGGTGCGGCGCATATGTTTCTCTACGCGCCGGCGGAAGCCTGGGCGTTTATCGTCATCATCGCGCTTGCACTCCGGCACCCAAGCGGCGCAATATCAGCCGATGAGCCAGATGATCGATCTGCCGCAGGCGCGTGACGAAGCCGCTCAGGGCATCCTGCTCCGCCGGTTCTTTGCGCTGATCACCGATGGGGTGATCCTGACCTGTATCAGCCTCGCTGCCGGGCTGTTCATCACGATTTTTGGATTTTTAACACTCGGGTTTGGCTGGCTGGCCTTCCATATCCTGCCCTGGCTGCCGCTGGTCTATTACACGCTGCTGATCGGCGCCCGCGGGGCGACGCCGGGGCAGCGCGCACTCGGGCTTTGCGTCCGGCAGGATGCGGATTTTTCCCGGCCCACCATGGCCCAGGCCGCGGTGTGGGCAATTCTGCTCTGGGTCAGCTTCGTGCTCGCCTGCCTGCCTTTCGCGCTGGCGTTGCTGGGCCCGCGCCACCGGGCCGCGCATGACCTGCTCTCCGGCCTCGTCGTGATCCGCGACCGTTGAAATCAATGCTTGACCCGCACGGCCTAAAACTGAAATTCTGCGCGCAATGAGCTTCAAGCCCGCGCGCCGCCCGAATTTTTTCTATACCACCGCCCCGCTGCCCTGCCCGTATCTGCCGGGGCGCACGGAGCGCAAAATCGTCACCGAGCTGGCGGGCGTTTCGGCCGAGAGCCTGCACGACAAGCTCTCGCGCGGCGGGTTCCGGCGCAGCCATAACATCGCCTATGCGCCGGTCTGCCCCTCCTGCAATGCCTGCGTGCCGATCCGCATCCGCGCCGCGGATTTTACCCCCAACCGCACCCAGCGGAAGATCATGCGGATCAACACCGATCTCTCGGTGCAGGAGGTGCCGCCGCGCGCCACCGCCGAGCAGTTCCAACTGTTCCAGCGCTACCAGCAGACCCGCCACGCCGATGGCGACATGGCGACCATGAGTTTTTACGACTACCGCGCGATGGTGGAGGACACGCCGATCGAGACCTCGATCGTCGAGTTCCGGGCGGGTAACGGCGCGCTGCTGGGCGCCTGCCTGACCGACCGGCTGGGGGACGGGCTCTCCGCGGTGTACAGCTTTTTCACCGTGGATATGGATGAGCGCTCGCTCGGCACCTATGCGATATTATGGCTGACGGCGCGCGCGGTCGAGCTCGGGCTGCCGCATGTGTATCTCGGCTATTGGGTCGAGCAGAGCCGCAAGATGGCGTATAAGGCCAAGTTCCGGGCGAGCGAGGTGCTGCGCGGCGGGCAATGGGTGGCGCTGGGGGAGAGCGCACCGGTGCGCTGGACCGAGACGGTCGGCGCGTAAAGCAAGCGGCCGCTTTTTTCAAAAAAAAGCGGCACCAAAAAACTTTTGATTCCTTTGGGCCCGAGCGTTGGCAAGTATAAGATCGCGATGACGCTTTGTTAAAAATTATGTCATAATGTTAGACGTATGTTCCACGTGGAACATATGTCATCGTCTATACTATAATATGCATGAAGAGTGGCTGACATGGCTTTGAGTTTTAAAAATCTGTTGTTTTATTTAACATCAAAAAAATCGCTTAAAAATGCAATTTTGTAATCAAAAAAATACAACAAAATACCCAAAATGGCTACGAACTGCCCAACAGCACCGGCCTAGGGATAAAATTTTTTGCGGAGCTTTTTTTTAAAAAAGCGACCGCTTCCTTCCCTTCAAAACCCAAACATATGGTCGAACGAGAACCCGCCTGCGCTATCCTGCACGCCGTGGAAGCCGAACAGGCGGCAGGTGGTGTCGCGGATCAGGATGTAGCCGGCCTCCCCGGCTTCGCGCAGGTTATCCGTGCTGAAATGCTTTGCCGGGTGGATGATGGCGGAGCCGGAGCAGGCGATGGCGAGGCTGGTCTGGGCGACGAGACTGCCCGCACCGTCATAAAGCTCGAGTGCTGTGGTGGATTGCGGCGCCCAGGGGTTGGAGGCGGGGTAGATGAGGACGCAAAAGCTCTCGCGCCCGCCGAAGCCGAGCTTGAGGAACAGCCTGGTGGAGAGCCCGGGCGGTTTGCCGGTGTAGCTCTGCGGCTCGTTCTTATAGGTCATGATGGTATTGAAAATATGCGCGCCGAAGCTGCTTTCGGCGGCGTGGCCGCTGGCGCGGTGCTCGAAGCGGAACAGCGCGTGCAGCCAGCCATTGGCCTGGCCGCCGTCCCGGAAATCATAGACCAGCTCGGCGTGGCCGCCTTCGGGCAGGGCGTCCGCGGGGAGCAGATCGTCGAGATCGACCGCGACATCGTGCCGGCGCGGGAGTTTGCCGAGGTAATGGCCCAGCAATTTGGCGCCGTCCGGGCCGAATATGTCCAGCCGCAGCGGCATGTCGGCCTCGGCGATCGCCATCGGGGTTGGCTGCACGATGGTTTTGAAATGGGTGCGCGGCAGGATGGGGAATGGCAGCAGGAAGCCGCGGCCGAGGGCCGGGTGCAGGGTTTTGATGCCAGGATCGTCCTTGAGGTCCGCGCGCTCGACATTGATATGGGCGATGCGGGTGCGGCCGGCGCGCGCGACCTCGTAGCGCGGGCGGACGATATGGCGGCCGGCGCGCAGCTCCAACTGGGCCGGCCAGAGCAGGCCGGGGAAATAATCGGCCACGTCCACCGCGCGGGTGGCGAAGGCGGGTATCTCCTCATCGATGGGCACCGGCGCCTCGGCCCCCATGCGGTCCAGCGCCATGGCGCCGGCGGGGATGGGCACGGCGTGGCTGTTCTGCACCCAGAGGATGACCCGCTCATCCGCGCGCGGGGCTGGCAGGCCGGCGAAGCGCTCGCTCGGCCAGGCATTGGCGTCATGCGTGCAGGAGAGCGAGGCGCCGTTATCGGTGGCGTAGGTGTCGAGCGCGTATTTCACCACGTCATGCCCGGCGACGCCGGCGGCGTGGATGAAGAGCTGGCCGGTGAAGGGGGGCAGGCCGAAGCGGGCGCGCACGGCGGTACTGTCCAGCACATAGCCGCCGGCGCCGGGCGGGGCTGCCTCCTCCCAGGCCGCGAGGAGCTGGCCAAACTCGTCATAGAGCCGGTGGAAGAAGGTGACCGCGGCCGCACCATAGCCGGCCCAGTAATTGGCGGTGGTGAGCCGGGTGGCGAAATGATTATCGTCTCGGAAGAACACGAAATTGGTGGCAAAGTTCACCGGGTCCAGATAGCGGGATTTGTTGGTGAGCATGGGCTCCGGCAGCTTGGCGGAATCCAGTGTCAGCAATTCGGCGGCGGGCGGCAGGAAGGGCCGCAGGCGGGCGGCGAGGCGCGCGGCGTCGAACCCCGCGACCAGCACGCTCTTAACCTGCGCCTCGCGCAGGCTGGTGAGCGGGCGGGCGATGTGGCCGCCGCGCACGCCGCCGATCGCCAGCGTGTCCTGGACATAGACCCCCTCGACGTCGAAATCCGGGCAGAGGGCGAGCAGCGGGCCGGCGATACCGTCCGGGTCGAAAATCGCGGTCAGGCCCGCCGCCTCGGCCAGGCGGGCCAGGGCCTGCGCCGCCACCGGGTGGGCGAGCGCCTTATAGACCACGTTGCCGCCGCGCAGATTGTCGAAGGTTTCAATATCCAGCATCGCTTACAACCCCAAACGGCGGCGCAGCTCAGCGCCCGCCATCGCCGTATCATCCATCGGCGCGGTATCCCACAGCTCCAGCGAACCGGCAAAGTCTTTGACGCGGCCATCGGCCACCATGGCGTCCATGAAGGCGCCGATGCGGGCTGAGTTGCCGGGCAGGCGGACCAGATAGACCGCGGCGGCGGTCGCCACCGCCTCGGATACCATCGAGACCGAGTCTGCGGTGGCGATGATCGCATCGGCACAGGCGAGCATGCCGAAATAGGGGTTGTCGCCGGCGCCGTCCCAGATCCAGGCGCCGAGCGGGGCCAGGGTGTCGCGCAGAATGGTGGTCACCGCCTGGTCGGTACGGCGGGAGGGGGTGATGATGAGGCCGGCCTGGCCGGATTTGAGCAGGGCGGCGAGCTGTTTTGCGAGTTGATGCGCGGTCGCGCTGTCGAACCGGTAGCGGCCATTGCTGCCGCCGAGCAGCAGGGCGACCAGCGGGCGGGCATAGGGGGCAAAGATCGGGGCCCAAACCGCGCGCGCCGCGGCCAGGCGCGCCGGGGTTACGCGGTGCAAGGCGGTGCGGGTGACGATGACGTTGCCGCCCTTGATCCCGTCATGCCTGGCGGCGAAGACCAGGTCGAATTTACGCAAATCCATGCGCGGGTGCTGCACCGCGATGGCGGCGACATTTGGGCCGCGCAGCGAGGCGGCGACGCGCGCGCCGGCGCCGCCAGCACCTATGACCACCGGCGGTAACGGCGCCGCGTAGGGCGCGGGCCCCGCCGCCCAGCGCGCGCGCAGCCAGAGCGCGGGGGATAGCAGCCGCCAGAGGCCCTGAGGCGCGATGGTGCAAAGCTCCGGCGCCAGACCCGCCGCCTCCACCAGGCCAAACGCCTGGGCCTGCAGCCCGGCCAGGCCGGTGCATAAAATCCGCGCTTTATCGGTCATCGGCAGGGCTTTGCGGCCAGCGCCGCGCGCCGTCAATCCCGATTGCGCGATGGCGGAACACGGCTACATTGGCGCCATGGCGCCCATACATGACCCGGCCGACGGGGCCACGCCCGGCACCCTGATCCCGGAAGGCCTGCCGGCCTTCCCGGTCTATCTCGCCGCGCCGGAGCTTGGGCCGTATCGCGCGGGCAATACCGGGATCGAGGGGTTTACCACGCGCGATTCGGGCCTCGCCGGGCCGCATGTGCTGCTGGTCTCACTGATCCACGGCAATGAAATCGCCGGCGCGATCGTGCTCGCGGAGCTGCTGGCGAGCGGTTTCGTGCCGCTGCGGGGCAGGCTGACGCTCGGCTTTGCCAACCTCGCCGCGTTCGCGCGGTTCGACCCGGCCAACCCGCTCGCCTCGCGCTTTGTGGAAGAGGATATGAACCGGGTATGGGATGACGCGCAATTATTCGGCGTGCGGCACTCGCTGGAGCTGGACCGGGCGCGGGCGATTCGCCCGCTGATCGATGCGGCGGATATCGTGCTCGACCTGCACAGCATGCTCTGGCCCTCCGAGCCGCTGCTGCTCTGCGGCTCATCGGCGGCCGGCCGGGCGCTGGCCTGCGCGATCGCCACACCGCCGGTGGTGGTCGCCGATCCGGGCCATGCCGGGGGCAAAAGGCTGATCGACTACGCCCGCTTTACCGCGCGCAACGCAAAGGCTGTCGCGATTCTGGCCGAGGCCGGGCAGCATTGGGAGCCGGCGGCGGTAAGCCAGACCCGTGAGACCGTGCAGGCGCTGCTGCGGCACGCCGGCATGCTGGCTGGGGCGCATGCGACGCCAGCCGGGGTGATGGTTGCCGAGGTGACGCACACCATCACCGCGCGCACCCACCGGTTCCGCTTTTTGCACGACTACCGCGGCGGCGAGACGATCCCGGCGGCGGACACGCTGATCGCGCATGACGGGGATGAGGAAATCCGTACACCCTATGAGAATTGCACGCTGGTGATGCCGAGCCTGAAGGCGGCGCGGGGGCATACGGCGGTGCGGTTGGCGAGGAAGGTTTAGAGGAAGCGGTCGCTTTTTAAAAAAAAAGCTCCGCAAAAAACGTCTGATTCCTCTGGGCTATTGCGGTCCCACCAGCTTCGCCCCAGCGTCATCAAAATTTTTTTGGCGTCGCTTTTTTTAAAAAAGCGACCGCTTACTTAAAAAAAACGGCGCCCGAAGGCGCCGTTTTCTAAAGACCAAATCTGCCTGAGCTTAGGCGGATTGCAGGTTCTCAGCCGAGAGCTTGCCTTGCTGGCCGCTCTGGATTTCGTAGCGGATCTTCTGGCCCTCATTGAGGGTGCCGAGATTGGACCGCTCGACCGCCGAGATGTGCACGAACACATCTTTCGAGCCGTCATCCGGCTGAATGAAGCCGTAGCCTTTGGTTGCGTTGAACCACTTAACAGTACCTGATGCCATGTCGCATCTCCTTTTAACAACAGCGATCCGCAACATGCGGACCGGATTACTCTTCAGATTGTTGGGGGAGCGTCGGACCGGATAACCAGGAAAAGCACGCAACAACAGAAATCGAAAAGCGCCGTGAGATATTTATACGCGCATTCGGCGAGAATCACAAACATGCCCCGCGCCGCCGCGTTATGCGTTACGGCGCGAAGGGCAGTTTGGCCTGGATTTTGGCGGCACTCGGCAGGCTGGAGGCGGTGAAACCGCCGCCCAAATCCTCGTACAATGAAATGCTGGCGAGCAGCCGGTCCTGCTGGATCGCGAGCAGCGACTCCTGGTCCGACAGCAAGGTGAGCTGGGCGGTGACCACGGTGGTATAGGGCTCGGTGCCGGCCTGGTACTCGTTGAGCGCGATCTGCACGCCGGTCTGCGCATCCGCCACCGCCTGCGCCTGCACCGGCGCCTCCTGCGCCAGAATGCGCAAATTTGAGAGGTCGTTCTCGACGTCCTGGAAGGCGGTCAGCACGGTCTGGCGGTAGCTTTGCACGCTGGCGTCATAGGTGAACTGCGCGGCCTGCACGGCCTGGCTGCGGGCGCCGCCCTCAAACAGCGTGCCCGAAACATCGGCGCCGAGCGACCACAGGCTGTTGCTGACGGAGAACAGCCCGCCGATCGGGTCGGCCGAATAGCCGCCCAGGGCCGAAAGGCTCAAATCCGGGTAGTAGGCACCCTCCGCCACGCCGATCTGCGCGTTCTCCTCGGCCATCGTGCGCTCAGCCGCCGCAATGTCCGGCCGGCGCTGCAGCAGCGTGCTGGGCACGGCCGGCGGGGCGACCGGCACCACCGCGATCTGCCCGCCCGGCGGAATGCTGAGATCAGCCGGGGCGTGGCCGACCAGCACCGCGATCGCATGCTCGTATTGCGCGCGCGCCTCCCCGGCATTGATCAACTGCGCCTGCGCGCCCTCCAGCGTGGTGCGCGCGGTGATCACGTCCGACGGCGCCGCAACGCCGGCATTGGCCTGGTTCTCGGTGATCTGCAAAGCCCGCTGATCCGCCGCCACGGTCTGCTTGTACAGGGCGATCGCCGCGTCGGAGGCGCGCAGATCGACATAGTCCGACGCCAAGGCCGCCTGGTCCGACAAGGTCGCGTTCGCCAGATCCGCCGCACTCACCTGTGCTGCGGCAACGTTGCCCTCAACCTGCCGCCTGATCTTGCCCCAGATATCGGGCGTCCAATCCACCGTGCCCTCAAACGTGCCGGACGTGCTGGGACCGCGCGAAAAATCTTGGGACCCGCCACTTGCGGATACCGAAGACGAGCCGCTCCCCCCCTGCCCGGAACGCGTCGCCCCGCCGCTCAAGCCGACACTCGGGAACAAACCGCCACGCTCCTCCTGCACCAGCGCCACCGCCTGCTCATAATCATCGTAATCCGCCG
>Ga0209208_10006265_pt1 | contig 16411 bp, 14 predicted proteins | sample S1TSphfallax_3_FD_187694 | JGI IMG/M metagenome (GOLD analysis project Ga0209208, IMG submission 187694) | Host-associated microbial communities from peat moss isolated from Minnesota, USA - S1T2_Fd - Sphagnum fallax MG (SPAdes) (version 2) | ecosystem: Host-associated > Plants > Peat moss >...
AGATGAACATGCACCTTAGTACATTCAAGAGTGCTTTGCATGGGGAGGGAAGTCTAGTTCAGTTCACATTGCCAAATTAGGCTTAATGGCATCACATAATTTTGAGGTTACTAAAACCTATAGTTTTCTTAATCTAGACTTCATTTACACAAATGTGTTTATGTAAACCTTGGACTTCATGTTGTGCAACTCCAACTTTAATTTCCAACTCCTATTTTTTGCTTCATTCTTTTCACACAACAATTTGAGTCATCATAGCTCAATTTTTGTTTACTCCATCTTCCTATTGTAGTTTGCCACATGTTAAAACAATCTAGTAATACACAAATCCTTTTCTACCTCCTAACATAATGATCCACATGTGTGTGGGGTCTAAAAAACTATAGTTGTGCCACTATATGTTTTTATAATTGGCCTTAGATTCATTTATGTGCCAAATCTATCCCTTAACTCATACACCCATGTTGAAAATGATGGTCTACCCTTTTGATTTATAGTTGATTTTATGGTTTGTAGTTGAACTTCGTGTTGATTATGTTGGAAAGGTGACAAATGTGATGGATACCACCCAAATGGGTTTTTGTCTAGATATACAAATCTCTCCCTTTGGTGTTCTTGTGGTATGTCTAGATTTGCAAGTAATGGAACCTATTGGGCAACTTGATCTTCAAACTATGGTTCCCATTTGGCCACCTACTATGGGTTTGGAACCTCTACAATTGGTGCAAGTCTTTATGACTCCTCTTGAGGTTGCTATGGTATTAATATGGTGTGCAGTGAAAAAACTTTTGAGTTGGGAAGTTACTATTTGCATTTACTTCCTTCTTTTGGTCATCGTAAGTCTCTCCTCCTCTTATGAATCTTCTGTAGTTATTTGCTCCTTAGTTCGCATTTGTCTTGGTGATTTGCTAGATGAGGCAAGAGGTCATTTAACTTATTGTAATCTCTTCTTCAACTTTGAGGTATTGGCCCTCGATGTAGAAGCATCATGCATTCCAGTGGGTACAACTTTTAGTGGACTTTGTTGATATGTGCTAGGGAAAAAATGTTGCATCAAAATCTTGATAACTAGTAGTGAATGATAGACATTTTTTTTAGGATCAACCTTGATTGTTCCCATCATCATTTTGGTATGGGAAGAGTCCATATCATTAATTTTCTTTGTAGTTGCTTAAATAAAGTCTCTACCTAATCTATATTGGAAACAACTTGAAAACAAGCAAGAAATGAAAGCTTCAAGGTTCATGAAATGGAACAATTATATTAACTAATAAGAAGATTACAAAGGTTGTATGCTTCAAATGCTACAATCACAAAACTATGGCTTGCAACAACTAACAAAGCTTGAAGGTTCTATGTGCACTCAAAAAACCATGAAAGGAGAGAATGAAAGGCTACTCAAAACCACTCCATTATATACTAACTCCTAACCCTAAAGTAGTCACCACTTAACCCTAACCTAGCCGCCGCCTAACCCTAACCCTAGCTGCCACCAAATCCTAACCCTAGCCGTCGCCAAACCCTAACCCTAGCCGCCGCCAAACCCTAACCCTAGCCATCGCCAAGCCCTAAGTAGCCTCCACTTCCAAACCCTAGCCACCACTATTCAACCTAACCTAACTATTATAAGGATGTGAATACTATTCATCCTTTTGATGAATGTTTAACACATTCATCAACATTGGGAATTAGAAACGAATAGTATTTCTAACAATCTATTTCCTTTCCTTTCATAGTTGTTATGATTGATAAAACATTTATGCTATTGAAACAATAGACCTTATCCTTCTAGTAAATGATTTGAATGAATGCAAGGAGACAAATATCATAGGGTGCCTTCATCTTACTAACACTCCATTGTTCAATATTCACATACATTCATGGCAGGGCAATACATTGAAGCATGGCTTCTATAGTTTGCTTGTGTATTTGTTTTTGTTCTTTCTAACCTTTGTTGGAAATTTTGAAAGCATCTACAATCAAATGCTTATTGAGTGCAACAATTTTCTTTCCCATCTTTACATACATAGTTTCTCCCTTAATTTGGTAAATGTTGAGAAACTCCACCAGCTAGTCATGGCATGGTGTTCTCTAATGTAGTTCCAACAATCCTATTAGTCCTATTCTTGACACCAATTTCTCCTCATCCTCTCCCATCCTGACCTAGGTTGTAATTCTCTCCAACTTTTGAGTGTACGTCTGCTTTATTGGTGTGAAAATCAACCTCTTTGTTCTGGTGAAAGCAAACTTAGCCTAACGTGCCATTGTATTATTTTTTTGCTTCTTTATCTCAAACTTAAACTAGGTTTTGAAGAACTTGGAACAATTAATGGTGTAAGTTTTGCAGTTAATTGTGATGTTGGTGTTGTGTTTGTTTCAATTTTTGAAGAAAGTAGAGGTTATTTTCCTCCTCCTCCTCCTCCTCCTAATATGTTAGCACCACCATCTTTGTTTTTGCCTATGGACTTGAAATTCCATGTTCTTTTAGAAAATGCAACCATTTATCCACGTCACTCCTTCTATGTGTTGAAGTCCACAATGTGATTTCAATCCTTCTCCCATAATCATCCTTTGGAGAAGAATCTAAAGATCAAACTTGAAGTGGTGTTGGATTTGTAATTTTGAAATGTGTAGCGTGACTTGCTTCTTGCATTTTCAAGTATGTAGCATCACTTCATGTGCTTTTTTCTTTCTTTAACGAATTAAATGTCTACGTTCTTCTTCCTTTCGATTTTATTTTTTGAGTTTTTCTACCAAGCTTTTGTCCTTCATTATGATTTGTTATAATGCATGAAGACTGGAAGAGTTTTTTTTAAATAATTGTTCGTAATCGACATCATGCCAAGTTGGTGCCATTACGTCCTGCACCTCTTGATGTGTTGTTGTATTCATTAAGGTTTTGGGATTTGAAATAATAAGTCTTGTGCTTCAATTTTTTTCATCCAAATTGACCTTCACAAGAACATCTTGCATCTATTGCATGGAAGTTCCATTGATTGGTACCATATGTACCATAAACACATATTCATCCGGATGTGCATCATCCTTATCATCCATGTCGATATCTTTCTATGCTTCCCAATACATTAGTTTAGGTTAATTTGTAATATGTGCTTCTTCATCCAAAAATTGGTAAGGCTTCAACTTTTTCACATTCATAACCACATGGTCAAACTTATCTAAAGTCACCAAAAGCACATCGTTATTTGGTAGACAAAATTGTACTTCGTATGGACCAAACCACTTATTGGTAAATTTCCCAAGATGCATTTTTTCTCCTTTTGGATACCATAATACATAATCTCCAAACTTGAACTTGCTTTTTGTGTATTTATGTTGGTTCCACATAACACAATTCCACTATTGACTCCCAATAGTCTCCTCAACTTGTAGTCTATCATTTTGTAGTTTCTCCAACCATGTTAGTCTGCTAGTAAGTATTTTCACATGATTTGCATTTCTATGGTCCCTGCTAAATGCCAACAAAACATATTCTATGGGCATGAGAGGATGCAATCCATAAACTAACTAGTATGGAGTATACTCTATAGCTACTTTGTAAGCTATTTTATATGAGAAAAACATAGTGGGTAAATGTTCATCCTAGTCAACATAGTGGGTAAATGTTCATCCTAGTTAACATAGTGGGTAAATGTTCATCCTAGTTTGCCTTCTTTTCATTAACTAACTTAGTAATGAAATTAACAATAAACTTGTTAGTGGATTCTACCTACCCATTTTGACGCGCTCCCAAGTTCCTTGTTGGACCCAAGTTGGGTCCAAATCAGTCAAACAACGGAATTGTTTGGAACTTGGGGCACGCACTCAACTCTCAGCACTAAAAGGGGTAGAGGGGTGTGCTGAAGCTCCGGGATGGGACTAGGAAGAGGGACAAGCTTTAGTTATTTACTCAAACCTGCATCAAACCAACCAACAAGTTGGTTAGTTCACATTCTGGAGCACCTTTAGTGCTAAAACAAGCCACAGGCAACCTTAAACTCAGAAGACTCACCATGGCCCGAATTCAGGGGAAGCCACCACTTTCCCCCATATGGTATTCTTTGCGTTTCTCCGCGGCACCCACACCCGAATGGCTTTTTGTCCTAAGACTCCCCAGGAGGAGTTTCGAAACTGTCTTGGTTTGGACTCTCGGGACTTTGCGAGTTCATAACTCTTTGTTCAGACCTCCGATTGGGATGAGGTCCAAAGCAAACTTGTAGTTCTCCTTGAGAGCTTTCCAACAGTGTGTCTCATTCTCCCTTGCACATGCCGGGGTCGGGTCGATTCCCGACCTTTAGTGATTTCCCTCCCAGCCCCTTCTTTTGCCATAACTTGTGCTGCATATCTCCAAATGGTTCATGCAAGGCCATTTTCGACATCTTCACTTTGATAGCTTTCAAATGATATAAAAAACACCTTAAGGCGAGGTGTTTTGACCCTTGCAATCGAGCTCTAAAGTTTTGGGAGTCCCAAAGGACTCTCAAGTCTCCATTTCAGGAGTGTGAATGTCATCCTCACACTTTTCCAAAATGGGGTTGCGACACATTCCTTGTAGATAATAGGTATAAAATTCACATGTTTTAGTAATAAATGATCAGTAAGATATTTAATAACATCATTGATGAAATGAACTCCTTGATCTATTACTAGGGTTAGTGGATAGTCAAATATAGTTAGAATATACTCATAAAGAAATTTTGTTGTGATAGCAACAATGTTAGTTTTGAGTGCCCTAACCTCCACCCATTTGGTAGCATAATATGCGCCATAAGAATGTATTTGTTACCTATAAATTGTCTTGGAATTTAATTGGTCCAACAATATCCAATCCCCATTTCATAAATGGTTCCTTCAATAAAGTTGTAACCAATTTAGCAAAACTTAGTGTTGTTAAACCTCTAGCTTTTTGACATGCATCACAAGATCTACATATCATGAAATAACTTGGGCCACCAATATCCTACATTAAGAATCTTCTTGGCAGTAATGTCTATTGCAAAATGGCCTTCGTAAAATCCTTCATGTAACTCCCATAGTATCTTCACATGTGGTTACACAACATCTAAATCTATTGTTTGGACCCATATGGTATAGGATACCTTTCTATTGATTAAAAGGTTTTATTATTCTTGCAAACCGTTATTTTTTAGTAATGGACAATTTTTCAAGATTTGTCTTGTATGCAAATAATTCTTGACCTCTTTCAACCCACTGAGTTATAACATGAACAATGTAGCATTTGTGGGTTGATCAAACACCTTGTTGACTTTATAGTATCCAAAAGTCTAGATAGTGCATCAACTACTACATGTGTACGACCTAGTTTATATATTATAGTAAATTCATATTCCAAAAACAACAATAACCATTTGGCAATATGTCCTAAGACCTATGGTTTGCTTGTTTACTAAATAAACCAAAGCCATACAATTGACATAAAAAATAAATTTGTTACCCAAAAGGTAATGTCTGCACTTATGCAATGCAAATACAATTGCTAATGTTTCACATTCTATGGTACCATAATTCCTCTTAGCATTATTTAGTAATTTAAAAGCATAAACAACATGTTGGTCATGTTTTCCAATTAGATTTTGTGCTAACATAACACCTATAGCTAGTAAGGATGCATTCCTATGACATGAAACTTGACATCCCAATTAGGAGATATCAAAGTAAATGTTTATATATATTTTTATTTAATTAGTTCCCATGTTGTTTGACATTTTGAAGTCCGTAGAAATTATTTTGTCTTCCTTGTGAGTTTAGCAATTGGAGCCATTATGAACACAAAATTCTTAATGAAGCAACTATAAATGAAGCCATTTTGTTGAACACCTAAATATGTTGTAGATTCGTGGGTACATGCATTTGAACTATGGCTTAGATTTTCTTAGGATCTAATAGTTTATGTGATGGATGTAAACATTAAACACCATCTTCATGGAATTCATCCATAATCTTCATCCATAACACCTAGTTAAGTTTTGGTTAACTTTCAATTAAGTTATAGATAATTTTCAATTAAGTCCTAATTAAGTTTTAATTAACTCCTAATTAACTTATAGTTAAGTTTTAATTAACTTATAGTTAATTCATAGTTAAATCCTAGTTAAGTCTACTTAATTCCTAGTTGATTCTTAATTAAATTTGACTTAACATTTAGTTAAGTTTCAGTTAACTCATAGTTGACTCCCAATTAGGAAGGTTCTCAAGAAGCTTATTTACTTTATGCACACATAGAAACCTGCTTGGTAGCTTCCTTGAGCTAGGTCCTTAAAGGGGTATAAATAGGAGTGAGACCCCTCATTTCATTTAGTTTGCTCAACACCAATCTTAGGCATATTTTGCACCATTATTGTCAAAAAAAATTCATGTTCATGTTTGCATATGTAAGCACTACACCAAAATGCATCCTAATTCACTTTGGGTTTCACTAGATTTTGAGTGAATTTGGACATTTTAACCTGGTGAAATTAGTTAACCTTCTAGTGAACGAGGACCAGTTGCTACAAACGATGAATTTTTTCATTAATACCTAGTGAAACAAGGTTACTCTAAAGTGAAATACAAAATTACCAAGCCATTCACTTGCTAGTTAATTAACTAGCTAACATGGAAATCAATTAAAATTAAATTAGTTATTATATCATATTATTGATAATTTCATAACTTTCAACCTATGATTTATTGACACGTGTCACTATATAGGCTAGGTTAAAAACCTAACCTATGTAGGTAGGCCATGTAATTAACCTAAACACATATTCCAAATAACTAGATAGGAGAATATACAGTCAACTTACCATTGTTGATCATACACAACACCATTCATGAAGTTTGATCCCTTGACCTTTAGAATGGAAACAAACACCCCTACTATCAAGCCACCCCACTTGTTGTGATAATATGTTACATTACATTTTATTTATTAAATACTTCATTTTAAACATTACCAAAACATAAACTTTGAAAATTCATAACTTATTGAAATTTTGTTCAAATGAAATGATTCAAGTTTTTTTAATAATTTTTTATAATAATGTACATAATTACATTTATTTCCTTTTGAGAGTGTAAAATCATTCAAACAAAAAAAAGTATCATTGTTCAATAACATTTCAATGACCATTCATTTGAAAAAACAAAAGTTTAATAAATGGATAAGCTTTTTATTATTATAATAATACAACCTATGTTAAGCTACTTTTAATTATTATATGGTTATTTTCATTAATTTAAATTGTTTCGCCTTGCATCATTTATGGTTATTTTAAATTACTTTTGGCTATTTTTTATTATTTCACCTTATGCTACTTTTAGTTATTCTAAAAACTTGTTGATTTCAGAAAATTTCAAGAGTAGTCATTAGAAGTCTTAGAAAATAATCATAACAAGTCACACATCAACCTATTCTAGAACTTGCACAAGAACAAGACGAACAACAAGTGCAACCTATGGGGAATGAACATGTGAATGCATTAATTTTGGATGTAGCACATAGGGGAGAAGCCAGTTAACCATGTCAAAATGTAATAAAACCAATTGTGCAAATAGATCCAACAACACTCTTAACCACTCATCAAGAAACAACACAAACATTAACCTAATCAGAGGTAATGAATGTTCATCATGAAGATAATCATGAAACCATTCAATCATTTAATGAATTTGAATTTGCAAAAAAACCATTGTGATTTGCAACCCCAAGTTATTATTTACCCAAATTTGGTGCACCTACATTAATTGCAACATCTATTGATTTTCAAAACCAACCATCAATTACCAATATCAATTTGGTACTTATTAATTTAGAGATGGAACGACTCCAATTGCTTAATAGGTTGGAACAACTTTGTCACATTGACCAAAGACCTTTTAATTAATTAGTTTCCATAGCAAATTTGGAACCTATTGAACCCTAAGCAAGATGAACAATTGTTCAACAAAAAATCACATACTAACAAGGCATTTGGCCAACGAGATCAATACATAGTCAAGGTGAAAAATCATCATCAATACCACCCCATAGACCAATTTTAGGAGGAAATCGGGTTGTTGGAATTGTAACTTGTACACACTATCAACATGTGAGACACCTATTCAATCATTGCCCATTTGTTGATGATAAACTAAAGCAGTTATTAAGCGAATAACTAATGAATGTTCATCAACCTATTCTTCCAAACATTATAACAATAGTACCCATTGTGTTTGTATTAGGAACTCAAGCCATGAATCCTAGTATAAGATATACAACAATACCTATTAACTATTAAACAACATGGTCCCAACTTGTTACATTAATTATACTAGACAAAACCAACATGTTACCTACTTAAACATACACAATGCAGTGTAATATCATACCCCCATTCAGATTTTAGTTTATATTTAATATACCCAACTAGAACAAAGGGATTTGATCCTTAGATCTCTAGGAATTATACATGTTATGTATTTGGGTATGTGTACCCAATACCTAAACAACTTGTTGTACCACCTACATATACACCACATTTTGTTGGAAATCAATTTCCTATAGTGGTTCAACCAATGACCAACATGGGCATACAACCTATCCAGCAACAACTATTATTGTATCAGTTCCAACCATTATATAGGTTACCACTAGGGTAGATGCAAGTTATGGTGGCCCAACATCAATAGAAATTACACTCCTTGCAAGTCCATACAATTTTTTTTTTAAATGATTCAAATGGACATGGTTGTAAACTAAAAAGATATTATTATGCTAATCTTTGAATAATACATGTTCAATCATTTATAAACCTTCCCAAATCTATGTGAAAACTTGTATTTAATGTAGCTCATGTCATTTTTAAATTTGGAAGTCCTAAAAGAAAACTCACAAACTCCATAAAATAATGCCCCATTAAAAATTTCAAAAACATATTTATTGGGATAAGTTTTTTGAAGAACAAACAAAAATTGCAACTCATATGGACTTATGAAAATATATCCAAAATTTAACCATTCAAAAGTCCTTAGCTATTAAACAATTAAGGTTTTTAAAAAATATATTCTTCATATAAATTTATCATCTTACACTACATTATATATTGAGTCCCAATAATAAATTTGGAATACGAGTTAATATAAATTTTTCTATTTTGTGATGTTCTAATTAGACAATCAATCCAATTTTTTTGATTTCAATAGTCCATTACTACTAACAAATGATTTTTTTATTAATAAACAACCACATGATTATTTTCATAATGAAATTATTAGTTTAAATCCAAGTCCCAATTAGTAGATCTAAAGATATATTAGTCACCATATGTACCAAGGGAAAAAACATCGTTTTGTCACAAAAGTGAACCAATGTAGCTTGCATCTACCCATCGGTTTACCAACTTATGTACCCAAAGGTTTTGCTCACCAACCACTAGATGGAGGACAACTTGGAGATTCATTTGGAAAAAGTTTACATGGAGGATACATGTTTGGAAGACCACCATTTCATCCACCTTTTGGATGTTACAAATGGCCAACACTTAGTTATACAACTTGTACCAAAATTAGTAACCAAGCTACCTTACATGAAACTACAATATCCAACCTATGTCAAAGACACTTATGTGGGAAGGATAAGGAATTGAGGTACACTCCCTGGCTCACATCACTTTGGGGGTAGAAGGGCATGCTGGAACTCCAAGATGGGGACTAAGAAGAGTGACAAGCAGATCAATTATTCACATGGACTTGCACAAACCAAATAACAAGTTGGTTAATGCATAGTTGGAGCACCTTTGGTGCATGGATGAGCCACCGACAAACATTGACTCATAAGATTCACCGCGACTTGGACTTGGGGGAAGCCATCACCTTCCCCCTTGTAGTATTTTCTATGTTTGGCCATAGGGCCTACACCCAAATGTCATTTTGTCTCGAAACTCCCAAGTTGAGAATCCCGAAATTCCTAAAATTGGGACTCCCAAGATTTTGGAGGTTGATAACTTCTTGTGTAGACCTCTAATTAACGTGAAATCTAAAGAAAAGTTGTGGCCCTTGGTGAGAGCTTTCCAATGGTATGTGGCACGCCATTTGACAGCAAGTAAATTAGGGCAATTCTAGAATTTTAGTGTTTGGGGGTCAAATTGGCACTTTGACTCCTAGCCTTTCTTTTGACCATAACTTATGTTTTAAGTACTCAAATGCGTCATGTGAGCTCATTTTAGACATCTAAGTTCCAAGAGCTTTCCAATGGTACAATGATCTTTTCAATCCCATGAGTTTTGACACTTGCAATTACCCTTTGAAAATTTGGAAGTCCATTAGGGGTCCAATTTCCAAAGTGGGAGATCGCTTGGGAGTGTGGAGGTTCATTCCCTCACACTTTCTTACACTCCCATGAGCATGAAATGTGACTCTCGGGCTTCAATCTTGGCTCGCACCTTTACAAGCCCTTGATTTGATCGCGAGCCCAAGACTAGGGTTGTGACATTAGCCTAGAGAGCTAAACTATTTGTGTTTCAAAAATGAGTATTATATAAATTTGGACAAAATAATAGGTTTCGTCAAGTCATGTAACCAAAATAAGTACCCATAGTCTTACAAAAGTTACATGGGGGAGTTGTAGGAGGACATTTCTATTCTAACAATATTGTGAAAAAGATCATGGATGTCACATATTAGTGGTCGAAAATGAATCAAGATGTCCATGAATATTGTTGAACCTATGACCAATGTCAAAAATAGGTAATTTGTTGACACAAAACCTAGCCAAAGTGGTTACTACTTTATCCAAAAAAACCATTTCAAAAATGGGGATTGGATTTTATTAGACTTGTTAAACCTACAAGTAAATTGTTAAACAACCTATACATTCTAGTGGCCACTAATTATGCAACAAAGTGGGTGGAAACATGAACATTTCACACCAATATTGATGTAGTAACTACCAAGTTTTTGTATGAATATACCCTTACAAGATTTGGATGTCCATTGATAATTATGACTGATCAAGGTACCCATTTTATTAATGATGTGATCATATACCTTATTGACCATTTTATTCTTAGACATACCATTTCTACTATTTATTTAGGAATGGACATGTCAAGTCTATAAACAAGGTTTCTGGAACCTTATTAACCAAATTGGTTAATGAGAACAAGAATGACTAGGATGAACACATGTCCACAATCTTATTATCATATTGAATTACTTACAAAGTTGGAACATGTCATACCCCATTTTAGCTTATGTATGGATTACATCCATTATTGCTTACATAATACATGTTACCATCCAAACCTAGTGAACATGTAGATCCAAAGCATGTCAAAATACTAAAAAGCTAATTGTTATAATTAAAGAAGTTATAAGAAAACAAGTTGATTACACAAAATCTAGTTGTTTTAAACCAATGGAACATGTCATTATGGTCACAAAATTGGTTCATTGAAATTAAGTTTCAAATTGGAGACTACATGTTATGGTTTTCGAAGGTTATTTCTAAACATGCTCCAGAATTCCAAAGATGATGGTTTGGGCCATATAAAATCCAATATTATTTGCCTAATAATATTGTTTTACTTATCACCATTGATAAATTTGATCCCAACCCAATCCTTGTCAACATTAAAAAGTTGAAGCCATACATGTTTATTGAAGATAAAACTTTACAACCTATATTAGCTAACCCTAGTGACTTGGTTGCTGATGAATTCATTCAAATAAAGGAACCTGAACCATTACTTGTTGAAAAAGAAAAATTTGAATTTGTAAAGTTTGAACCAGTTAATAATTACTTGATACATGGCAATATTATTGGAATAGATGTACCTATTCGTTATTATGACGATGTATGTGTTGAATTTAAGTATGTACTTGTTCGAAGTGATCAAAATGACGCATTTAGAAAGAAGCCCATAAACATTTGTGTCCTAAAGGTCTATAACCCTAAAATTCACATCCATTCATAACCACATAGTTGTTATCACTTGAAATAGTATAAATAATTACCACCTCTTTTGTCTCGCCTCTTCATTATTGGTTTTTTTCTCAATACTATTAAAGGCCATGAATGAGAGCACCTTAGAGAAGTTGAGAAGAGAAGCAGGAAAAGAAAATCTAAGAGGAAAGCTGAAGTAGCCAGGAAATAATAGGTAGAAAGAGAGAAAGTGAAACATGTTTGTTTGATAGGAGCAATTTACATTGAACCTCTAGCTTCACATGAACCTACAAAAGAGGAAATTAAAATCTTTGAAGAAGAAAATAAAAGTAGGGAGTTAAAAGAGGATTAGAACTAACTTTAAACATTTAAAAAAGAGTTATGACTTCTATAGCAGTAGCAAATTTTGAAGAGCAAGTGGAGATTATATTTTGACCTATTGTTGAAGGTTGTCACTGCATCCATGTGTTCCTTGAAACGCAATGGATGCATTTAGATGCAAATGCACCCTTGCATCACATCAATATGACCGCCTAGGTCAAAAATAATTTTGAATTGCCCAGTGTAAGTTTATGGGTGACCAAAATTAGGCCTGTTTTGGTTGTTGTAAAGCTTGTAGCAATGGAAATTTTTTAGTTATTACAAGATGGGTGACAAAAAAAATTTGGTCATCACAAGTTAAGCGATTGAAAGTTTTTGGTCGTTTAGCTTATGATGACCAAAAACATTTTGTTGCCAAACTTGTGGTAATCAATTTTTTTTTATCACCAATCATGCAATAATCAAAGGATTTTTGTCCCCACACGATTAGTGATAAAATGCTTTTGGTCACCACAAGCTTGACAACTGAAAGCATTTTGTTGCCAATCATGTGGTGACGAATTTATTATTTTTGGTCACCACACATTTGTGGATCTAGGTCGTCCAATTGATGGTGGATTAATTTCCACCATTGATTTGGCAATAGAATTTGATTTGGTGATGGAATTGAATTTACGTAGTAATAAAATGTAAATATGGCATGTCAATTCTCATTTTTTCCTTTAAGGTGTGTGGGCCATGTGTTGTTTAACAACAACCTTGCCATATACCTTAAGAGGGAGGGGTGAAACTTTTATGGGTGTTTGAATTTTAGATCATCATATTGGATTTGCAATTGGTGTTGAATTTCAATTGTAGCCCTAAAGGTGGAGTCCAATCTTATTGTCGAATACATTAATTATATTAATGAAGTCTATTGTTCTTGTGTATAGTGTTTTATCAATGGAGGGGAGGTGGAACGTGTGGAGTCGATGGTAATTGATGTTAAAGGAAAAGCCAAGGAAATGTGAGGCAACTTTTGTTCCTCTACTTTTGGTTCTACAAGGTGATTATGCTTGAAAGCACAAATGCTACCAGTGAAGGAAAAATGTAAGTGTATTTCTAAATGTTAAATTGCGTTCATAGTTAAAACAAAATACCTTGCCTCCTATGCATCATTCACGACTTAGCACTGATAGATATATTTTCTAGGTTCAAACATTCCAAATCCTAGAGCCTTATATTAAATTGTCATCCATTTAAATAACCTTTTATGGACTTAACACCATCTTCAACTTGGCTGCAACCAGCAATCATTTGAAATATTGTTTCTAACACATAAATTGTTCAAATCTAGCTTGCCTTAGCTCTTTAGAAAGCTAACTACTAGGCGCACCTTCCTACCAAATCTCAGGATCTACAACTAAATTAGTGAGGAGTTACATTACTAAACCCAAGAGGGTTTTACAAAGGTAGTTGGTCCAACTTGATTGCAGACCACCAATCACTTGAAATATTTTTTTTAACACATAGGTTATTCAAATCCAGCTTGCCTTAGCTTTTTAGAAACTAACTACTAGGCGCACCTTCCTATCAAATCTTAGGATCTACAATTAAACCAGTGAGAAGTTACGCTATGAAACCCGAGAGGGTTTGTGAGATTTCTCGAAGGTTCCAACCTCCCAATACTATCACTACTCACCTCCATTCCTTCAAAACTATTACAAGATTTCCATTATACTTTCTTTCCTCTTCCCAATTACCAAGGCTGATCACTCTTTTCCTCCTCAATAAGCTTGTAAAAACAAATATTTTCAAGATTGAATTGAAAATTATGTCCGGGGGAAAAGAAGAAGCCTTGATCATCCGAGTCCGCCTTTTAAAAAGAAGGAGAAGGAAGGTGAAGGTAGATCCAAAGCTTGGTGGCCAATGGAAGGAGAAGGAGAAGGTTTTTTTTTACCTCTTCCCACTTTCCCCCCAAACAATTTCACTTAGACCTTCATTTTTTATCCTTTGACATTAAGGTTTTACTTTACCATGGTCCTAGGCCATTATTTACGCATTCCCTTCCTTTTCTTTGGCCTATAAATTACGATCGCATATCTTGATGTCACAAGTCCCCCCCACCTTCATTGCCGATTTGATTTTGTTGAAGATCTTTCTTGTCTTCCTTGAAATTATGGCGTCATGCATAATCACATCTTACGGGCCCTAAGCCGCACAAGCAAATGAAGAACGCCTTTGGAGTCGTCTTTAGATTTGACCCTAACGTAGCATCCTCGTGACAAAAAACTCGAACCTCAAGAGGTGTGCACTTGTCTTGAAGTTGAACCCCTTCGAGCATGGTACTATTGTATTTCGTCGAACTTCCGCACACTGGTGATCTTGTTACAAGTCAACCTTGCTTCCAGTGACAAACCTGAAACTGTATGTGAAGGTTGTTATGAAATCGAAGACACTTCTATCTTCGCTTGGTCTTCAATTCCCAACGTTGGACACTATCGTTGGTTGTGCGGTCCGACTCGTCGATTGCCTCCTAATAGCAAGGCGAATTACCTAGTTCGTACCATTCGACGCATTCTAGATTTCTTGTAGTTATGAACTATCATTATGGCATAGCCCATGACTTAACATGTACTTGTAGCTCCTTATTGAGCTTATTCATGATCTAAATAAATGTTTCAGTCCTTACAAAACTCCTATTACCATTGGCACACTATCACATTATTTATTTAATCATTAAGTTGATTCGAATTAATCCTATGTTCCTACGGCTTGAAGATTGTTCTATCTTTATTGGGCCTTTCATTGACCCCCTTTCACCTACTTCATAAATTCCCAACATCCTTGCTATTCATTAAATACTAAAACAAGACCAATGTTTTGTTGCACACTGTGGACTTTGATGTTTGTTTTTTTCCCCCCAACCTTTTAGAGATTTCTCACCCCTAATTACGCCACTAAAGTTCTAAAACTATGGTTTACCAACTTTTTGTTGAAGAAAAGCACTAACCCAACCAATATCATATTTCAGAAAAGAAAACAACCCACCCACACACCATGTGCATTCATCAACCCCTATTCTAACACAAAGTTGTTAAAAATCCTTAATTACCTCACCCCACTTGAATATCCCTAATGCAATTTTTAAAAATTGAGATTACTGGCCATGGCCATGTCGGTATGGCTCACATGAAGGTGGAATGCAAGTTTTGTGGCAATCTTATTTCATACCACAAAGATAGAATGCTCTTCCATTTGGGCTATCGATACGAAGCAATGTGCGAGCTTGTGTTACATTGTGTTCAAAGGCACATCCACGAGTGAAAGCACTATTTGCTCGATGTGGTGGACTTGTCCTTCCATCACTAAATGACATGGAAGTGCTAGCCCATATCCCAGATGGGCAAACAAGGAACGTGGCCATGGAAACACTAAATCCTTCAATGGAAGGAGAATTTGTTTCAACATTTCAAGTGGAAGGGGTTTGAAATTTCACACCACTTACAAATAACACAAAGGGTTTTAATAGATCCACAAATAACAACATTTGAACCTTTCGACAATTTTCATTGCATTAAGGATTGAATTCAACCTAAAAATAGGATTTGGACAAGAAGTGGGCAGCTTTTCTTTATGAATCTAACATTGCCTTTGATGTTGTGCAACACCCATCATTCAAAAAAATGTGAAAGCAACCTCCAAATCTTGAACCTATTACAAACCCCCATCATACCATAAATTGCACACATATTTGTTAAAGCAATCCAAGGTGGATGTGTCCAAATAGGTAACCAAGAGGACACGGAATTCGATTCACCATTTGTTTTAATGGTTGGAACAACATTGCAAGGCGTCCATTGTTGAACGGAATGTTTGTTTGTCCAAGTTGCGATGTATTCATAGGTTCCATTGACATAACCGGGGAGTAGAAGGATGCCCATTACATATGTAGTGCATTGGATGGATACATTGAAACCATCAAGTCAACAACATTATACAAATTTGTACAAACAATGCTTTGAGCATGAGCAATGTAGTTGACCTTTTAATCCATCATTTTCCAAGTTTTTAATTTTCAGGGTTGTGTTACTCATTGTCTAGACTTGCCATTGGAAGATTAAGGAAAAACAACATGGGCGAAATGAATTGTGAAAAAGGTGAAAGTTGTTGTTTCTTTCATATGAC
>Ga0209208_10006266_pt1 | contig 16408 bp, 7 predicted proteins | sample S1TSphfallax_3_FD_187694 | JGI IMG/M metagenome (GOLD analysis project Ga0209208, IMG submission 187694) | Host-associated microbial communities from peat moss isolated from Minnesota, USA - S1T2_Fd - Sphagnum fallax MG (SPAdes) (version 2) | ecosystem: Host-associated > Plants > Peat moss >...
CCCCCCCCAAGACTGCCCATTACACTCCCCATCACGTCTCCAAAATGCCCACTTTTACATGTCACCCAAAGGGCAAAAGCGATTTCACATGATTGGGTGACAAGAGTTGAGTCATTCACCTTCAACAAACCTGAACTAGGTGATTAATTATCAAATCTTGAAGATGCGCAAATTTGCTAGTTTCAAATCCACATTCATCTTCGCACCAACACAAGCAACACTCACAGCCATGAGAAGACCAATGTTGTTGTGCTGGTAAGTTTAAGTGGCGTGTACATTGTCATGTAGAACAGAGTAAGTGTAAAAAATTCTAGAAACAACCTGTTGAAGATCTTTGGTCAAAAATTAGATTGTCAGTAGGGGGTGATAAACAGGGCATGCTTCATGGTTCCTTGTAACGAACAGTTAGTGCAAACAACTTTTGTATAAACTAAGCTTTGGATCCATGAAGGTTTTGGATGCACCTGCATCATACCAGGCTTTTAGGATTCCTAGCACTCTACTCCTTTATTATAATTTATAACATTGGTTGTGGAAACTCTAAGTTTATGGCCCCAGTTCTTCCTGGTCCCAGTCCCAGGCTCTAGTGATTAATCTCCATCCATAGGACCAGCAAAATGATGTCATAAGGAAGAGTATGAATAGTCAGTCAGTCAGTCCCCATTTGGGACTTCCCGCACTAGTGTGAACACTTCAACTTGTGTGTACAATTGTTCTCATTAGCTCAAGTGACATCACATGTGAAGTATGAAAATTCCCAATCCATTTAACTGACAACTGACCAAACCTGGCAACCATCCTTTGGAGAAAATTGTGAGAAATTTAAACAAATGATTCAGATGCTTAGGGTTAACAATCCCATCATGATGTTATCTCCGGTTGTGACTAAAGCTTATGTGACCCACCAGTGCACCATCCATTGAGAACTCGTTATCACAAATAAATTGCTGAAATTTTTGGATGTTACAGTTTTCCTTAAAGTTATCCTCTCTTCACCCCGTCTTTTGGCCTCTTTTCACCCCCCCTATCCCCTCTTTGAGTGAGGTCTGCAAAATAAGGAAGTTTGATAAAATCTGGGTATGAAATGCTGAAATTCAACGTTTAGATGCACAAGGTTCGAGATAACTTCTGGTTCAGATTTGTAAAGATAATTGGAAATCAAAGAACAGCCCATTCTACTTTTTTGAAAAATATTTCCAAATCAACAAAACTCCAGTTCCATTTTTTTCAAAAAGTGTCAAACACACCAGAAGTTTTCACAAAGCAACCAGCTAAGAACACACAATTTTATAGAGGGTTATTTGACCAGTTCTCAGATTTTTGAGAACTATGATTATATATCAGAACTGAGAATAAAACAAAAAACCACAATTATATATCAGAACCAATTATTTGATTTTTTGAGAACTGCAATTTAAACATATCTTTGGGAACTGCCCACAGAACCTCTGCTTGTCAAGTTCCATTTATGGTGACCACGCAACAACGCTTCCATAACACATTGATATGCATAATATGGCTGAGATATGCATTCCAAAATGTCATCTTGATGATAAAAAATTCCAATAAAAAAAACCCAATGGCAGGAACCATTACAAAGAAGACAAAAGGAAAGGCCAAAAAAGGGCCAAAAGAGGTGCAGCCCACAGAAACCAAAGAAAGGGAGAGTGCTTTTCCCTCTTGTGGTAGGATGCAATCTCAATCATGTTTTTATTCAGTTTCTGTTGTGGCATTAATCGACGAGCAGCCCCATTAGGATTTAGCATCATGTTAACAAGAATTAATTCTAAACCTTTTGCAACCAGTAGAATTTTGGCAACAAACTGCCCCCTACTAAAAAAATCTATTGCAATTGAATGATTTTTTCCAAGAAATATTGATTCATTATTCCTAAGAATCTACAACCGCATATTTGTATTTAATTTATCTTTTCAGCAGGTTGTGAAAATTATCACAAAAATCAGCGGATCTCAATAGTACTGCAAAGATATTGCTGGACTATTTCAAGGTACTAATCTGTGATGAAAAAATATTTTGGAAACTGTATGGACGATTGGTGCACTTGATTTTAATTGCCTATTCTTTTGGTATGGTGGTATTAGACTCATTTGAACAATAGTGAGGTGGAATGTATTACTCTGTAGCAGGGGTTTTCTTTTTGGTTGCAATTTTATGATGTAGCCTTGGTGGCAACCATCCACAATAGCAAAGAGCCAGATTTGGCTTCAGGTCGGGGAGAATAGTACACATTTTCTAGAATCCTGCTATGTTTTGGCAACCTCCAAGAACTCAGTGTCTAAATATGATGACTTCCACTTTTTCTCCTTAGACTCTGAGGAACTAAAAGGCATTTAGAAAGAATCTTGGGAGAGTACTAAAATACCATAGTACCTGAACAATTTCAGCAACAAACTGTCTAATAATTAATTAAATTTGAACTCTTAACTTTGGCACTTGGGGTTTTATAATTTTGAAATTTTTGACATGTAATGGTTATATAAAATAATAAACCATCCCTCTTCAAGGTTGTGGAATAGTTTAGTGTGTCCAGACTGTCTCAATTTTCAAATCTTAAAATTTTGATTTTATTAAAATTTCGACACAAATATTAAATAGATTTTCAAAAATTCAAAAAAACAAAACATAATTTAATTTATGCTGAATTCATGCAGGTACTATGGTTAAAGAAGTGTCACATACATGCAAAATTTAGGCCACACTGAATCAGCACTCATCAGTGCACCATCCACTGGATGCCCATTATTACGCAATTGTGGATGAACCTCAACTGAGTTAATATTTGGTTTCACCTTGGTAACCAATTTTGTAAGAAATAAGTCTCATGTATAGGTAAATAGGTAACTACTAGATAAGTAGATGATTTATACATAGGTAATGGCTGTTTTTACTACCTACTAGCAACCTGCTTATGGGTTGTTATGAGTTGATGGTAGGCAGGTAGAAAAAAAAGAAGTAATTGAGCTAACCGTCTTGATTAGCTTGGGAACTTGAACTCAACAGAAAACTGTTTCCTGACCACTTATCATTCATCCTTCATGGTGCGCTGGTGGGTGCTGGTTTGCCCCAAATTTGGCTGTATTGTACCTGCGAGGGTTGGTGTGTTGTTTTGCAACTTGCATAAAGCATGACTGTGAAAGGACCACTGACACTCTTCCCTATGATCATTAACACTTTAAAAGAATACTGGCAAGATAAGAATGCAAGGTCAGTTTTCAGAGATGTCTGCATGCAACTATCTCCTATGACTCAAAAGACAACAAATAAAACTACAAGTCTGTCCTGACTTATTGCAATGACATGAGCATACCGTCATGCAGTGAGAGTAGGCTCAATGATCCAAAGAAAGGAAACAGCAAAAGATACAAAGACCTTCTGATTCAGCGGCAGAGATTTCTAATGATAATAATGGACAATGATGATGCAATATAGCACGAACCGAGGTTCAATCCTTGGGTCCAGATTGTGGCACAAGTTCAAAGCTCCACATCTGAGGGGTCTGGTGATCATAAAGATACAACCATGGAGCCCAATGAAGACCATTCAAAACACTACTGGACAATCTCCAAATCTAGAACAAATCATGTAACAAGACTGATAATGCTATTAACATAGTGGGCCTGTGTGGAACTGAACTTGCCAACATGTTGAAGGACATGAGGGTAACTTGCCATTTAGCTATGTCATCTCTTGCAGCAGGTCCACCAGCATCAGTAAAAACGACTTGTGGAGAGATATTTGGATGAAGTTCAGACTTTTGGATGAAATTCAGGCTTTAAATAACATGAAACACTATTGTAGACAAGAACCCAGAACCCATCAAGTGAACCAGCACCCACCAGAGCACCATGTAGGATGAATGAGATGTTGATGGGAAACACTTTTCCATTGTATTCATGTCCCATTGCTAACCAGCATGGTTAGACATGTACTTAACCATCCACATGCATCTCTACCTACCCAGTAGTCACAAAATGAATTGCCTAGTTACTTACCTACAGAGTAACCACTTGCATTCCTTGCTTACCTATCATACTTGCCCACTTACATAGGTAGGGGAAGGGAAAAATACGAGGGTGTAAGCGATCAATTATCAAGGTGGAAACAATTGTAAGTGAGACCAGTAATCACCCACAGTTGAAGGGTAGGCTATTCCTAACCAACATGTTTAAGGTGAATATGGATTAACACAAGGTGGATATGGATTCATACCAACAAAGTTATGTCATTTCAAATTCTAAATGATCACAATTTCTTTCACTCACTCACATGAGAGCATACACATTCTGAAACTGAAGTAACTTAAGAGAGAATTGAACCCTGATTCTCAAAGGAACTCTGGTTGCTGCAACACAAGTTGCTTGCCCCAAGCACACCCCAAATCTCTCCTCAATTACCTCACACAAAAACAGCATCTCTATAAGAACTTGCCATGATAAGATATTTGCATCTGGGATCTGAATATGCATATTGAAAGGTCACACTTGAGATGGATGTACTTGAGATTGAAAGTTGCAGCCCCGTTTCACTACAAAAGACTGCTGGTTCCCATGTAGACCATGTCACAAGAATACAAAGAGATTTTCCTAGACCAGCTGGAAGTTTAGGAAGTTCACAGACCAGGCTCTAAATTGTCTTGCCACAAAAATTGCTTTCAGAGACTATGTGAATGATGAGCCCAAAAAACGTGGGTAACTCTTGGCCATAGCCAAGTACTGGCTACTAAGTAGCTTTCATGCAATAGGGGTGAACCCCCTGCAAACCTGCTATTTCTACCATCAACCTTTGGGGTATTATCATGAGGGAACAACTACTATGATGGAGGATCACATATAGGATCACATTCTGTGATATAAGTGTGGAATACTTTCCATGTTGTGGTGGAGATTACAAGAACATAAATTGTCATCAAGACACTTAGTCTTGTTGGGGACTTGTCTGAAAAGGACATGGGCCGTTCAATACGGTCAAGACCAGTGATATTTTTGACTAATTTTGTCATTCTTTGGGCATAAAATTTGGGACGTTTTGCACCTTTTTTCTAGTTTAAATTAAACTCTAAAATGTTGGAAATTTTCACCAATTTTTTTTAATACCACAAACTTTTTATTGGAAAAAACCCTGGTCAAGACTATGAAATAGCCAAAAGGCCATTACCGAATGGCACTCTCACATGGTATGGTATATTCTCATAACCAAGGGTCACAAGAATATTCCCGCGACCATGGGTCATAAACATATTCCCATCATTAGGGATCCAAGTTGATGATGGTCCAACTATTATCATGGATTTTGGTCCCCGTAGATGGGAATCTTCTTATGCTCAGGTGTCCTGGACCCTAGGCTTTGGAGAATATTCCTCATAACTTATCAAAAGCATGGACTACTTGATCCCTGATAAATAGAATGGTCTCATTACCATGCGTCAGGAATCTAAGGATTTTGAGAATATGCTATATATCATGGGAAACGAGTAGTTACCAGTGGTAATGGCCATTTTGCTATTCAACAAAAACTTGGTGCCCCTATGCACAAAGGGCTGGTACAATTTATTTAGGGTATGTGAATGGCGTCTTACCCTCATCAAAACTTTTGCCTCAATAGAGGATGGTACTTTATGAGCAAGATTCCTTGACGAATTATTATGAGGAACCTTATGCAGAGTGGATGAAGAATCTCTGCGTGTAAAGTATCTCCTGAGTGCTCACCTTCTCAAACAAAATCACATCCATTTAAAATTATTCCAGATCTTTACACCATGTAAGGACCTCAACTGTTCTGGGAATTTGGGTCTTACAGTTGGCTGTCACCTTGCAGCAAGCCCTAATTCCCAGAGCAGCCCCATTATGGGACCTTGGTTCTTACCCAAATTAAAGAAACGCATTCTGGAAACAAGTTGTCCAGGATTTATTGGGGGCACTCTTGCATGCCTTCCTGTAAGTAAGGGTATGGAAAGTATGTTCACCTTGGAAGCAAGGAAAGAGGATCTCAGCAGACCTGGTGGTGGAGTGCCTCTTTTTTTGAGTGCTCATGTCCAACTGACCAATTGGTTTCCCGATCAACAATCTCATGTTTTTTCTTTGTTTTTTGTTTCAACAATGCTTTTGTAATCTGAGTGCTTATGACCAACTCGACCATCTGATTTTTAGATCAAATTGCCGCAATTTTTTTCCCTTTGTGCAGTCCTTTTTTGTCCCCCTATACAGTATGAATGTGAGAGGGGCCAGTCTTGAGGCCATTCTGCATTTCGAGGTTCCTGGACAGGAGCCCGAGTTCCCAGGCATCAAGAAACACAGAATGGCTGAAATACGGGTTCTGCTCCTGCCTAAAGATTGAGGTTTTTTTGGTCAATCTGTCATTTCTTTTGTTTTTTCTTTCCATATTTTAAATTTTTTCTTCCCAACCTGAAAGATGACAAATTTTGAGACATAAGATTTTTCTTGCTCCATCTAAGATTCCGGAAGAATCCTCCCTCTGAAAATGGACAGCAAATAACAAAGGGAAAAAGATCCCTGATCTTTTCAATAACCATATGGTAAGAACTAAGAACATTAAACTCCAGTGAGGAATTGAACACGAGTTTCAATGAATCCTATGACAAGTTGTGAAACCATTACTGGAATTTAGCATTTTGACCCAGCTTCCCTCTGCATAAAGCACTGGAGTGTAAGTGGGAATGTAACTGGCTGGCTGGTTAAGCGGCAAAATATTACTTGTTTGACAAGCCTTATGGCACAGCGGCCACTGACCCATATATTTTCACTTTGCATAAGACCCTACATATACAGGTGCAAGTGCCTTAGTACGTGGGCTACCACATGCATTACACGAGTCAACTCATCGTGCAAGGAGGAGGGCCCATGTGAACCAGTACCCACCAGTTTACCCATGCATGATGGATGATAAGTGAACAGGATTCACTTATATGTTGTATTCCTGTCCCATAGCTAGCCACAGTGATTAGTTTTATATACTAACCATCCACCTACCTTCTTAGTAGCCACCAAGTACCTTACATACTTACCTACATTTGTAGTAAACACTTACATTAAATACCTCCTCAATTGTGATGCTCACAAACCAAGGCAGTATAAGGCAGAAATAAGAGAGTTTACAAGATAGGTCACCAAGGTTCCAGGTTGATAACTCAGTTGTGAACTAAGTCGTAATGGGTTTGTGATTTGCACTGGTGGGTGCGGGGTCACATAATCCCAAGCAGGAGGGTGCTCTGGAGGGAAGGAGGAGAGAGGAGTTGTCACACCAGCTGACAGATGACAACAATAAGTGGGCTCTGGTCACAATTCACCATCCATTGGAAGTTCAGATTCTATGGCCCAGTAGGAAGGTAGTTGGCAGAGAAATCCATCTCAGCCGTATGTATGGGGACAATTCTTATTGTGATGTGATAACTGGTCTGCAGGATTCCAAGGATGTAACCTGTCTTGGTGTCTTATTCTGTGAGCACTTAAAAGGTTTTCCCCAGGTGGATCATCTGCTGGTTCCAATTTAGTTCTGCCAACTCCCCTTGTGATGTGAATCAACAGTGCGGAACACCGGGTAAACTCTGGAACTGGCCCATGTAGAACTCGTTATCACCAGATGGAACAGAATCTTGCCCTACGGGCCTGGATGTGTGCCATAGTTGATTGTAGAGAGCATCTTGCTTATATGGCAGCATGCCGTTAGATATTAGCTCCCCAGTTATATCATGTATTCTGCTGCCTTCTAATATTTTCATACCTCCCTTACAGTTTTTGCATGTTCTTTCAGCTGGAACCCCCATAGCTTGCCCTCCACTGTATCCCATAACTAACTGCTAGATGAGGTTCCCAGACAACCAACTATGTCTGGTATCCAGCACCCTGTCACCATCTACCCAGTCCAAAGTACTTGAGCCCCTTGATGTGCAGTATACTACATGTTGGAGCAGAACCCAATGACAGAGGTGGGATCCAAGTAGGTAATAGGCTGTAGTCTGTCTACCCAGATCACACTGGATGGATCAAGAGGTCTTGATGACGTGTTATTTTCTTATATGTCTTGACCATCTAAGTTGCACATAGAGTAACTTGTAACCTACATGCAATTTCCTACCTACCCTGCAGTTTGGTCTTTGGCTGCCAAGTATAACCTAAGTTCCTTGTTCTTGATGGAGGGGATATACAATGTAGAGTTCAATGCCTCTTGAATCACATGCAGAGAACCATGACTCTTGAACTACAAAATTCACAATAACATAAGTGTTTAATGTTTAATCACTAATTTGTAATCCTTTCTGCATACAGACAAGGGTTATAGTAACTAGCTGGTTTTTAGAATACATTGTCCAATGTGTCACTTGCTCATTGGTCCAGAGGAGGGGGGTTATAAGACATAAATTTCTCCCTTCTCTCCTCTAGTTTTTTAGTTTTGACGCACCTAGTTCAGAAACCAGTTACACCTGGTAACCAGCGAGAGGAGCCAGATTACTGAAATAATCTGGACACATTCATGCCTTGACTATATTTGGTAATCTGGCTCCTCTGGCCGGTTACCTGATCCATAGTACAGGACCAATGGAAATGCTAGAAAGCTGGATCATAATTTTCAATGTTTAGTAGAATAGGGTTGTGCATATGCTTCAAGAATTTTTTTTGCAGGCAAATGGGATGGCTAGATTTGGTGGTCTGAATTCGTTTTCTTACTTATTTTGAGTGAACTAACAATTCATTCAACTAACAATAGTTATTTAGTTACATGGTCTGAGCATATTACTTGTGCATTTTCTTTCAATGCACATATTGTGTAGCACAAAAAGGGGGGATGTGTCAATCTCACAACAGCTCACCACATTAACATTTCAAACAGATTATGATGGACAATTAGGTTAGAAAGCTGTGGATATCCAACAAATAGCAAGCAATTTCACAATTTACCTATGTTCCCACAAAGACAAATGTTTCAAGTAACCAATTGTCCTAATCAATTGACATACAAAATCGCAACAACATGATAAGAATGTGACTTTGTAGATCAAATCTCTCCAGACATCTGTCAAATGGCTATCATGATCTTCTTTTGGCATCAAGAACACCCTCAATGTTCAAAGAGGGCACAAGTTAACCCACAACTACATTCAGGTAATTTGATAGGAACATTGGCACTAAAATGAATTTTATTCCTTTATTTTTCCTCACATGCAATGCACAAACCAATTTCCCCAGAGTTCCCAACAACTGGAGTCTTTTCCTAAATATGAATTCCGCACAAACACAACACTCTCACAACCCAACCATTTTAATGCATTCCACATACCACCCTTTTTGTCCCCTAGGGATCTTCATCACTTCCATGAGGTATCTCAAATTTTATTCATGTTGTAGTCCTACACAACTTAGTCTTATGGACTCTTATGTGCAGTGAAAAAGTTCAAGGGTCCAATAGCACCTAGACATTGGAGCCTTATTCACATATTGTTCTAGATAGCAAACAAAAACAACCAAACTCATGTTCATGTCCAGCAACTACCACAAAAATACTCATATGTTTAACTTACCAGCAAGGTGCCCCTTAGAGCCTTTGTTTCTCGCTTTTGCATTGAATCCCTCCAACAACTCTTCTTGCCAAGCTTCACCATCACCAAAGAACATCATGGGCAAACAAACAAGCAATTGTCTCAACTACCATCATGAATTAAAACACACTAGAATGCCACCATCCATTTTTCCAATGCCATAAACCTATAACAAACAAATCCATAGTCTTAGCAATTAAAAAAAAAAGGATCAACATCAACCACTTGCTCTTTTGTCTTTTTAACCTTTCGACATCTTGATCCTTCTTGTTAGGTCTTCATCTAGGTAAAAGAATTTATTGAACCTCCTTTCATCCCACAACTAGATCTATGTCAAAAACTTATTTTTTAATTAATATGTAATTATTCAACAAAATAGTAGCATGTCAACATCTACCACATTAGGTAAGTTACTAAATACCAGTGTGGGGAAGGTATTAAAAATTGCACAAAACCCTGCTTAATATCAAGTTGGATATCAAAATTAATAACTGCAAGTAACAAAAAAATAAAAATACCTTGTTATTATTTATAACTATGGTTCTCAAAATTTTGATAAAATCAAATAATCACCTAGAAAATGGCTAGGTTTTTGTTAATCCTTTGAAGTTTTTGAAATACTTAATATTAATGGTTTTTTTAATCTGATTTTTTTCAAACATTTAGAACCAATGGTTCTTTGATTTTGAAATTTTCAAATACTTGGAACTGATCGGTATCACAAAAATCAAATATTTGCCTCGCATTAATAAGTATTATTGACTAATGTGAATTGTGTCATTTATTTCAGCTATTTATTAGTCCATTAAGGTATGTAATCAATTTGAAGTCACGTATCTTTGATGTAATTTTATCACTTGCAATGGGGGGGAACCATTAGATTTAGATCCTTTGATTGTTCCCTTTATGACCCCTTTTTTGTTTCTCTTAAACTTTTAATGTATTTCTTTTTCATCCATTTTTCATTTTTAAATCCCTTCTACAGAACAAGTCACTTCTAATGTGGGGTGGATATTTAATTTTTTCTAGTATTAATCATGTCTAAGTTTTAGAAATAAATAAATTGATATAATTGCCCAAATTTAGGTTTTTGAAATCCAACACAACAACACATCTTGGGTTTTAAAACTAGTTAATAAAACAACTATTGTATTTTTTTACTACAATTGTAATTACAGGTTCATGTTAATGATTACGTCATTGTAAAGGACATTGTGGTGCCACGTGGCATTATGGTTTTGTGACTATAGTCAATATCAAGACTTGATGGTTTTTACATAAATATCAAATTTTCAAATTATTATTTTTAATGTATTTTTAATCATCCAAACTTAGGTAATAACAAAATTCCATTGATTCTTACAAATTTTGGTGAATAATAAAAATTTATGGTTGTGTGATGCTGATGTGGCATGCCACATGGCAATGAGGTTGACTAATAGTTACAACACCTCATGACTTGTGACACTAACTTCACATCATGATTCGTTTCATTGATTTGATGAATTAATCTCATTTATTAACTAGTTGAAAATATTGTTTTCCTTTGTAATTGATTAATAATGATTTAGTCTTCCATGTGATGATGAAATGGCACACCATTTGGCAATAAGGTATCACAAATTTTCATGGCAATCCATGATTTTTTGTAACACCATAAGTTTTTGTGTGCCATGAGGTTTTTGAAGTCATGAATTCACATGCATGTGTATGTGTACTAAACAATCTATTGTTAACTTGTAATTATGATTACAATATTAATAGTCGTTTTGAAAAAGGTTACACATAATTCCTTGATTTTTTAACTAGTTAACACATTAGTTTAGGTTAACATACATATTAAGTTAACCTATGTATCTAGGCTACTTAATAAATACCTACTTCATAATATAGGTCACTTTGTAAGTTACTTAATTAGACAGAATAAATTTATTACATTTAATATGTTTAAATATACTTAGAGTAAGTTACCCTTCTAATAGTTTAACCTAAGTAAGTTTTCCTATGTCCTTAACCTTAGGTTTTCTTGCCAAGTCATGAACCTAAATAGTTTCATTACAAAATATTGTATCAAGTTTGTAATCACCTCAAGTTTGTGCAACTAGATGTGACTATGAATGACTAAAATATGACTATGATGTAATTAAATGTGACATAATTATCCTAGGTTTGTTTTTTAGTTTAAGAATGTTTAACTTAATCTAGTCTAGGTTATGAAATAGTATAGGTTGACAAACCGGTTCATCTTAAGTCAACATAGGAAATTATAGGTCAATGTTAGGTTAGTAGGTAGTAATTAGGTCAACCTAAGGTGGCCAAGGTTAATTCAAGGCTAAAAATTTTGAGCTTTATAACTTTGTGTTAAGAACAATTAATATAAAAAAATGTGGTAGTGCAATGGATGAAGATTTGAACCCCAAAGTCAAGGTGAGGGGTTCAAATCCTCACTTTTCCAACCTTTGATACTAGGTCATTTGGTTTAAGTTAGGTAGCCTAGTCTAGGCTTTTTGGGTTAGGAGTTCGACATTTGTTTTTAATCTAGGCCACTTAGCCTAAGTTAGGTTGCATAAGTTGCTTAACAAAATAAATAACTAGCTTAGCTAAGTTAAATTAAGGTGACTTTTGGTTAAGCAAACTAAGTTAGGTTGACTTTTGGTCATGTGCAATGACTCATAACGTGTTTGTAGATTTTTGACACATGTCATCCATTCATCAAGGTGTTTTTGGTAACACTTAGTCAAATAAAATGATTAAGTTGAAATGACATGCACTTTACATGTCATACTAAGGTTAATGATGACATGAAATTTCATTATTATAAGAAATTTCTTAAATTTTAATCATTAAAACGAATGGGCTTTGCAATTGAACGTCCCTTGCGACTAAATGGGTGAAATGACATGGGTTTAACAACTCATTAGTCACTAGTCACATATGTCCATTCCGACTATTATGTTATAATAAAGGCTAGTTGCAAAACCAAAAATGTGTTGTTGTGCAACAATGGAGAGTTACAAGGTTTGGGGGGGGGGGTTGGATATGTGATTAAGTAACTATAAGCCCTAGTTATTTAACAAATACCCAAAATGGTATACCCAATTTTTTAAACAAAGTATTTGAAAGCCTTTAACAAAGTCCTAATTTTTTAACGAATACTTGAATTGGTATACATAAGTTCATTAACACATTATTTAGATGCCATAGTGAAGCCCTGGTTCTTAAAAAGATAACCATGCATGTATACATAGGTTGTTTAACAAAGGTATTTGAAACCTCTTTTGAAAAACAAATCTTAAGTCTTCATTACCTTTACAAGGTTTGAATTATAGGTTGTAAGCAAATTTTTTGTATTTACATTTAGCAAGAATCAAAGCAATTTTTTAATTTTTTAATTTTTAATTGCAAACTATAAAATAGACTCTTATAAGCACCATAAAATAACAAACCTTAGAGGTCACAATCATGATGAACTAAACTACACAAATATTACTTTAAATTCAAAGGCCTTACCAAGTAGAGAATCATAATGAATTTTTTTCCTATCATGTTCAAACGTTCTTAATTTTAGGCAACTTTTCCATTGTTCTATCCTCCATCCAACCCTCAAAAAACACCCTTAAGAACCTACCAATAGATTGTAAATGGGGACATAAAACATAGAAACACAAAACACATTACACACAAACCATAACAAACATAGACATATGATGCATAAATGATTCAAAACAAATTTAAACAACAATAACATAGATACACAACACTCACACCAAACTTTCAAGACAAAGCATACTCAGATAGACATAAATACACACAAACACAAATTCAAATAGATATAAACATAGATTCAAATTTAGACACAAATATACATAAACATAGATTTAGATAGATATGAATAAACACCTAAACAAATAGACATATAAATAGATTCACACAAACACAAATACAAAAGACAAATTCAAACAAACACAAATTCATATAGACATAAACATAAACTCAAATTGACACATACATAAAAGACACAAACATACCTAACATAGACATTAAGTACAAAAGATAGACACAACCACTAAAGACACAAAAGACAAACAAAGAATAAAACAACAAACTCACAAGCAACAACACACAACACTAAACCCAAGACCAATATTACATGCAAAAAACCAATGGTGTAGAATTTAAGAAGAGATGCTTGAAACTTATTGCTTCAACAATTGATTTGATTCATCGTCGTCAACTTAACACTTGGAGCACATAAAACCACCTTCACACAGGAAAAATGGGAGATTAAATAAAATCATGCAAGTTTGAAAAATCTTCACCCTCAACTTCGTTTTTAAACTTTGCGTCTAGTTCTACCATTAATTTAGATTCCACCTCACATGCAAATGCAAAGTTGGTGGGTTTCAAGCAACCAATCCAAAGATTAGACGGCCAATTTTTGTTAACAAATATCAACTTGTCCACCTTGTTTGATTGGAAATGACATCTACAAAATGTGGTCAAAATGCCCACAACAAAAAAAAAACATTATGTCTCAACTTGGCTAGTTGGGATCCCAAGAATATGTTGTGTTACTATAACAATGGTTGGAATCTTGTTTTATTTTTTGTGTCACCAAAATCATTGTAGCATAGTTGCAAAAATGATGAAAGGTGTAAAATAGTTATAGAAACAATTAGAGCTAGTTGCAAATAACAATTAGTTGCATATAGTTGTAAATGCATTGGTTACATTTTTGGGGATTTCTTCTAGTATAAGGCGCATTTACAATTTTTTACATCAACAAGATATCAAGTTCTTTCAACTCATGCTCAAAAATATCATCCTTAGCAAGGTTATTAAGAACAATTTGGAATGCTAACTTTTCTTGAATATCCCAACAAATTGATAATTGAAATTGCAAAACACCCATGAACAACCGATGTCACAATTCTGGTTCAAGACATGATCATAAAGAATTGAGGACAAAACTTGTACCAAACCTTCACATACAACCCAAAATTGTGGAAATGGTACATGAAATTGTAACACCACAAATTGTCAATTGTAACATAATGCAATGGCATTTGAAAAACCAATACATTCAATTAACAAATTTATGATCAAAACCGCCATAATAGAAAAACCCAAAAGGATCATGAAACCAAAAACTAAATAAAATCAATAAAATCACAAAACAATTAGAAAGTCATAAAAAAACATTTACTTTGTTTTCACAAGCGTACATGTTGAGTTTCCTAAGCTTCGAACAATCAAGATTCAATAAGAGCTTTGTTCCATGTTTGCCTACCTTTACTAGAATTTTTGGGCCTTATAATACATTTCTAGATGGTAGATTGAGTAGCCTTTATAGATGTAGAAAGCAAATTGGGTACAATTATGCTAATAAGAGCCAAAAACAGTCATAACCACTACTTGATTCTTTTTTTTTACGTGAATTTTTTTAAAAAAAACTTTAATAAGTGAAATAAGTTAAAAGTTTTGCACATTATCAAATCTAGTATCTTATTCTATAAATGTCCAAAATATGAAATAATTTCATTAACATTTGGACCTTCAAAATAATGTCAAAAGACTTGTAACCACTATTTTTAAGTAATAAAAGGACTTGTAAATGGACTTGGAAAACTTTGAAAATGACATATTTTTGGCAAAAGTTTAAAAAAAACCTTAACAAAATAGTACAATAAAAAAAAGGTTTTAAAAGATTTTATCAAAACTTTTATGAGAATATTTTAAAAATATTCCCCAAAAAACAATCACCTAAGGGAGGACCAATGGTTCCTATTAGCCCATTTGCACCCAACTAATAACCATTTTTTCATTTGTAGTGGTGTATTAACATACTTTTGAAAATGTGTGCTCTAAATAAAAGCTTGAACAAGGGCAAAATACTACATGATATAATAGAAGTCAAGGCATTTGCACACGTTTACAAGTTGAAGCCTTCATATTTAATGTAAGCAATAATTTTTTTAATAAAAAAAACATATATAATAACTCCTACAATTTAGGAATCACAATTGCATCGCTTGTTTGTCACTTGAAACAACTGAGTAGATGCCCAATCAAGTGATTCACTTTTGTGACAAAACAATGTTTTTTTCCTTGGTACCCTTTATTCAAATGCATATGGTGATCAATATATCCTTAAATCTACTAATTGGGACTTGCACCTAAATTAACAATTTCATTATGAAGATAATTGTGTGATTATTTATTGATTAAAAAATCATTTGTTAATAGTAATGGACTTTTGAAGTTGAAAAATAAGGATTGGTCGTCTAACTGAAACATCACAAAATGAAAAAAAAAATTGATTCACATTCCAAATTTGTTATTGAAATTCAATATATGATGTAATACAAGATGATAAACTCATACAAGGAATCTTTTCTTTGAAAAATTTAATTGTTTAATAGTTAGGCACTTTTGAATGCTAAAATTTGATCATGTTTTCATAAGTCCATATGAATTGCAATTTTTGTTTGTTTTTCAAAAAATTTGTCCCAAAAACACATGTTTTTGAAAGCTTTACATGGGCTATCCTTCATATGGGTCCATTCACGATTAGAGTACCAAAAAAAGAAAAAAAGACTTAAGGATTTTTTTAACTTACTTTTTACAAATAACAATTATTGAAACAAACTTAAATGAAAAAAAATGAATAGTCCAATATAAAATAATTCATGTTTTAATGGTGATTTTTCACACATAATTGTGTATGAATATTTGAGTTTAATGCCAAAAATGCAAAAAAATTCAAAAAATCCCAAAATGAGTTTCAATGGACAACCAAACAAGTTTTTTGGCATGTTTATTTTTTACACATGTGAC
>Ga0209208_10006269_pt1 | contig 16405 bp, 13 predicted proteins | sample S1TSphfallax_3_FD_187694 | JGI IMG/M metagenome (GOLD analysis project Ga0209208, IMG submission 187694) | Host-associated microbial communities from peat moss isolated from Minnesota, USA - S1T2_Fd - Sphagnum fallax MG (SPAdes) (version 2) | ecosystem: Host-associated > Plants > Peat moss >...
GGTGAGTCTTATGTGTCCGTGTTGCTCGTGGCTAGTCCTAGCACCAAATGTGCTCCAACTATGCACTAACCACCTTGTGTGGCTTGTGTGTGCAAGCCCGTGTGAGTGAGTGAAGCTTGTCAATTCTTCCTAGTCCCATCCCGGAGCTCCAACACGCCCCTCTACCCCTTCTAGTGTTGTGAGCTAGGGAGCGTGCCCCGACTCCTCCCTCTTCCGCTGTGTTCTATTTGGACCCACATTTGGGTCCTTTAAGGAGTTGGGAGTGTGTCACTTGAACTAAGTTGTGATTAAAATTATTGAATAAACATCAAGAAAATTAATCACGGGGGATATGTTATTGAAGACAAAAAAATTTGAAAATGACTCACCTCATGTAAACATGTGCAAGTTTCTTTTATATGAACTTTGACCAATTTGGTCACTAGCAATTTAGTTCTTCGACAATTGTTGAAGGTAGAAGATGAATTGAACATGGGTCCTCACATTATGCATGTAACCATTTGTACAAGCTTTTCTTTCCACAACTTTGCCTACACATGTATCATTCACAATCCCCCAAGTCAAATGACATTGAAATGCCAAGACAAAAAATGGGTTGAGGATCACGCACATCATTAAACCTTTGTAAACTTCTTCTTCAACTCTACCTACACACATGTAAGATGAAAAAAGAATGTGAATTCATGTATAATTGAAAACATGGACAACATAATACTTTTCTACACATTTTAGATGCTTTCAATTCCAAAATTGGATTCAATTGGCATGACCACAATATGGTGTAAAATTAATCAACAAAACATAAAAATAATTTAGAAGTGGACGAGATTAAGGGAGAATGAACAAAACACAATGATTAAATAAATGAGTATTAAGGTCATGACCAATTTTTTTCAGAATCTCTTGTTGGCAAATTGGTGCCACGGTTTCTTAGGTTGGAATACTCCTTCCTTCTTGATATAACCCAAGTCAATGGGACACCAAAAAAAAAAGTAATCCAAAACAACAATACACCAAGGTTTAAAGGCATTTACACTACATGTGTATGATTAATTCAAAGAGACATAATAACACCCAAATACAAATTTCAAATTAAAACTCAAAGACACAAATGGATTGAAGATCAGTGATACCATAAACAAACCTTCACAAGCTTTTCCTTCAACATTGTAAATATAATTCTTGGCACTGATCCCTTAATTTTTCATCAAAAGCCAAAGACGAAAATGGATTGAAGATCATGACTAAAAAAATAATGTTTCAAATAATGTTCAAAGGCATTTCATACATTCATAAAATTTGTCAACATTAACCCCAAATTTCAAGAACACATAATCAACAAATCATGAATTTAATCAACTTAAACACATTGCCAAAACACATTTTGCAATGCATCAAAACAATCATGATCATGGAATGAACCATACACAATAGTGCTTTAAGCAACCATCCTTGCATTGAAATACATGCCAAAAATTTAAACAAACAACCATATAGTCTTGTGACATTTTCTAACTATCAATTCACTAAGTCCTTTTGTTCTTCTTTGATATGTTCACCTTTGCAAGACTTGATCCTTGTGTTTGGTGTTTAAAAACATTCAAAGGTTTGCATGAATTTTTAGAAGGTCTTTTCCCCTTAAATGGTTGGGTTGTATAATCGACATTTGAAAACCCCTTGCTCCTCAATGCCATTGGTGGAAAATTTACTAGCACCTTCTGAAGTTTTTACAATGGTGACAATTTTGCAAACACATTTGGGACTAAAACTTCATTTGGGTTTAGGTTTTTTTGTTCTACATCAAGGTCAGATTGGTTTGAGTGCCACTTGACACAACCAGATGGTTCATCTTCAATGTCAATTTCAGATTGAAAATCTACACATTCATCCTCTTGAATAACATTTTGATTTGTTTATTGGTCAATAACAATATCCTTATTCTTCAATGTTGTGTTATAATAGGTAGATTGTGATCTATAACCACTTTCAATCCAAGAGTAAGAGACATAACAAGAGGGTTCAACTTGTTTGGAAATATAGTTGATTGTCAATGTTTTCAACCAATAATATTATTGCCACAAGTTGGGCAATCATGCAACCCTTGCACAAATGGGCCACAAAATTCAGAATGGCCACAATTTTACAAATTACAATTAAAATTTTGTTAGGTTCTTGGCATTTACACTGTCCACAATTGAATAACTTTAACTTGCCAACAATTTGTTTTACACATGCAAAGAAAATTTGCATAAATGTGATGGTGTTGAATGACATTGCAAATGTAAGGTTCAATTTCATAATATTATTTACTTAAAAATATATTGGATGGGATATAATTAAAGTCCATTTCAATACGTCAAGGCAAATGGTAGATGGTCGTATGAAGCAAATGTTGCAATCTTTGGTAGGAATTTGATCTAATACATGTTCAATTTGTGGCAGCTTATGTTTAGAACATGGGTTAGAGTTCTTGTCACCTAATTTTGGATTGGGCATATTATGAACTTGACAATAATCAAAAAAATTCAAAAAAATTTAAAACAATTTAAATACTTTCAACTTCCTACCACATGTTTTTATTCAATAAATGGAACTCAACACCAAATTGGTAAAGTTTTTCATTCCCATCAAAAAAGGGATCCAGTTTAGATTTACTATTAATAATCAAATTAATTGCAGAAACTAAGGCATTTGAATGTAACCAATGACCTTTGGAATAGTTCATCACATGTTGTCACCATAGGGTTCAAACATTGAATGACAACTTCTACAATGACATGCACTTGGGCCTTAAGGATTTTCTTTTGTAGTGTTAGTGTATTATGTTTCCTCCCATAACAAAATATTTGAGGTTTTTTGAATTCCAAAATCTCTTTAAAAATTATAATTTTGTTAACAAACCTTGTTTTGATTCAAAATTTCAACTTCCAATCTTGTTACATTATTATAACTGTAATGGATTGTTGTATGTCAATAAATAAAATGATGTCTTCTTAAATAAATAAAAATATTCTAAAATAATTTGGATATTGTGTAAGTGTCCTTTTTTAGTCATATAAATTAAAGGAATCAATTGTCTAAAATACATCTTTTTTCTAGGAATCAAAAGGAATGCATGAAGTCATACAATTGATTTCAAACTTTTTGTACAACAAAAATTTGCCCCGTTCTATGAAAGTACATGTTCATTGGATGAATTTACTGAAAAGCCAAATCATACAAAAATTTCAAAGTCTTGAAATTTTGAAAGAAATGGTTGCAAGGCAAAGGATTCATTTAAAAAATCATTTGATTAAAAAAAATGTTCAATGGGTCCACAATGTTTAACTTTAGATGCAAGTCACATGTGAAGGAAATAATCTTGCCAAAAACATGTTTGGTTATCCATTTAAATTCATTTTGGGAATTTTTGCATTTTTAACATTAACCAAAATACACAACTATGTATGAATGTGAAAGATCACCATTAACACATGAATTATTTTATATTGGACTATTTTATTTTTCTCACTTAAATTTGTTTCATGTAAATGTTATTTGTAAAAAAATAGCTTTTAAAAGTTTTTTTTTCTTTTTTGATACCCCAACCATGAATGGACCCTTATAACCAATCTATAACTTCAAACTTTCTACATCATCACAAAGGGTCCAAATACCAACCAATCTAACATTAGGAGGTAAATCTTATATGTTCATTTTACAACATAACATTGTCCATAAATGTTTAAATGTGAATGTAATTGAGGCAATATCCAGCCAAACATCACCTTGCACTTGAATAATGAAGGATGATCACGACCATGAACACAACTTGAATTATTTCACTTGCAAAGATTAAAGCATCTAGAAGTTTCATTAGGTTTCTGGTAGCAACACATTCATGGTTCTAATGTCGACACTTTACAATATTTGCTTATGTCATGTCTAGGTTTACACCTATTCCAAACAATATCAATTGTTGTTAAAAACTCGAGAATAGATAGTAGAGGGAAAAGAAACAACAAAAACATATACCCAAACAATGTTAAACTTGAGAATACACCATCCAAGGGTTTGGTCTTTACAAATGGAACAATCTTTTGCACAACAATGGAGGTTCTTGAATTTATTTCTCACTAATCCTAACAATGGTTAATCTTTGTAAAGGCTTAAGCATTCAAATCATTCTTCCAATAGTATAATAAGGATTACAAAAAAAACACACCATACAAACAAAAGGGATTGGCACATGAAGTAATTTGTCATTGAAACACAAATGAGCATCACTTACAATTCGTTCAGGACCAAAATCCTCTAGGATCCAACAAAAATAACTTGAACAAAGTTATTTAATTATTGAGTCAAAATTTCTTTTTAAATTAAAAAACACGGGTTGTAATCTCTTCAAAACATAAGATCTTAGCAAACCTCCCGAGCCTAAAGGCGCTTTGGGGCTAGGGGCAACAACCATCCATGGAGCCAACCTACAATGACGCACTCCCAACTCCTTGTAGGACCCAAGTGTGGGTCCAAATAGAAAACATCGAAAGAAGGAGGAGTCAGGGCACACTCCCTAGCTCACAACATTTTGAGGGGTAGAGGGGTGTGTTGAAGCTTTAGGATGAGACTAGGAAGAGTTGACAAGATTCACTCACTCACATGGGCCTGCACACAACCCACACAAGGTGGTTAGTGCATAGTTTGAGCACCCTTGGTGCTAGGACAAACCACGGGCAACACGAACACACAAAACTCATCACGGCTCGAACTTGGGGGAAGCCATCACCTTCCCCCTTATAGTATACTCTATGGTTGGCCATGGAACCTACATCCAAATGGCTTTTCTCTCCCGAGACTCTTGAGTGGAAGTCCCGAAATCACGCCAATGGGGATTCCTGCGATTTTGGAGCCCCATAACCTTGTAAGAAGACCTCCGATGGAGGTGTGGTCTAAAGCAAAATTGTAGCTCTCGTCGAGAACTTTCCAATAGTATATGGCATGTTGTCTGTAGCCAAGTAAATCGGGTCGATTCCCAACTTTTTTTGGTCGGGAGTCAAATTGGCAATTTGACTCCCAACCCTTCTTTTGGCCATAACTTGTGTTTCAGATGTCCAAATGAACAATGCAAGCCCATTTTAGACATCTATGTTCCAAGATCTTTTCAATAATACGAAGAACACCACAAGCCATTGAGTTTTGATGCCTGAAATTGCTCTTTAAAGTTCTAGGAGTCCATCGGAATTCCATCTCCCAAAGTGGGAGTTGCCTTGGAGTGTGAGTGTTCACTCCTTCACACTCCCTCGCACTTTCTTACACCCCCGGGAATATGTGATGTGATTCCCGGGCTTCCTCTTGGCTCGCAACCTTATAACCTTACAACCCTTTTGCCTTGGTCGCGAGCCCAAAGCTAGGGTTGCAACATACAAGTTGTTTGGTCCATGCACATATCCAGTTTCATCTAGAGATCCTGGAGAATATAAAGATGAAGTGTAAGTTAATGAAGCACAAACCATTTGAAGTCCAAAGTTAAACTTTACTTGAACAAACACAAACATCAAAGTTTTGTGCTTGTGGGAAGCAACAACAAACTAATACATATTTTACTCGTTTGATAAATCTTTGACATCTTTTCCTCCATCACCTTCTATCTCCTATTTCTAAACTTCCTTCCTTTAATGCTAAACTTTGATTACCTTCCCAATAGCACCAACTATTATGTTCTATTGTTTGATAAAAAATGTAAATACAAATGGAATTGAATGAACATACAACCTCTAATGGGTTCTTCAAACCATACCTATACAAAAGGACCACCTCACAAGATTTTGTAATTGTATTGTAAACCAAAAATAATTCAACCCCAAAATAACATTCGTTTCGTACAAGCTTTACTCATAGTTTGCTATTTGGAAGTGCCTACATAAGCATTCCCATTTCAAAATGGAGTTCAACATCATTGTTTGATTATGTCAATAGGAATTTATATTCAAAAAGTTGAGAAATTTTAATAACAATTTATTTTTTCTCATAAGGGTCATGTCATAATTTGCCAACCAAGGGAGATAATTTAATCACCATGTTCATAATTGGCATGGATGTTGGAACACTCACTAAATAGTCCACACAACAACTTTGAGGGTAAAAAATCAAACAATATGAATTTGGATGCCATTAATCATGCAAAACAACTGAAAAGTGGAACACAAATGTCCAACTTGAGGAGTTATTAAGATACTTGCACATGCCAAATTAAGTGCTTGAAACTTCCATTTTATGTTAATCCGTCACTAAATTGTTACAAGAAGCATATTCCTTAAATGGGCCAAATTGGCATTTTTTACATGTTCAATAATTGAGCTATTTATATTGGCACCATTTCTACTAGGACCTTGAGCTAGTATGCTCATTTGTTGGGATCTTTGTGAGGGTCTTAATCCAACTACTCTCCCCACTGGTGTTACCAAATTTGTTTTTTTGGCTTTTAGGCAATAGGGGTCTCACCAAGAGAATGAAGCCAAGGAAAAGAAAAGTAACTAACTTTCAACAAAGGAAATCATTAATTTGGAACAAGAGATTTTGCAAATGACTTAGGATGAATTGTAAGATAAAGAACCTCACAAATGACAATGATGACCCGTTGAAATAAAAAACAACAAATTGTTGTCTCACAATCTCAAAGTTTGTAAATAACTCTTGTAACTTCACCAAACCTATACATGGCATTTATAAGGAACCTAAGACCATACCATGTAGATGGAGGGTAAAGGTTGCTCCATGTGATGGCACTAGTGTTGTTAAGTTTTTTTCATGCTTTGGAAGGCACATTCACAACAAATTTAACATGTGGTTGTTCCAAGGTCAACATTAAAGAGACTCCAAACACATATAACATGATCACACATGCCAAAATGGTCTTAACACCAACTTTGTTGGTCCCCTTTGAGTATAGTGTGTGCATGCAATGATACCTAAACAAGGAGTGGCAAAGCTTCAACTAACAATGAAAGTCTTCAAGAACAAGTTACAGTTGAAAACACATGCAAATAAATGTTGCACATGGGACAATATAAAGTTCAACATTTCAACAAATCATAGACTTCATGCTTTTCATATTAAAATACTGGCAAGACTGATATAAGTCTCTTCAAGTTTTGCAATGAAACAAAATGCCATAACATAATGATCAAAGACAATAATCAAAAGACCTTATTATTTTCAAGGTGTTAGATAAAAAAAAGCCATAAAAGAAACTTTTGCTATAACCACATCAAGATGGTGCACATGTACAATTGAGTGTAGGGTATTAATTCAATGAAGGAAACAAAGATAAAGAAGTTGAACATTTAAGAAAAACATCGAACACCAAGGAAGTAGATCATCTTGTTAATTTTCAATATTTGGAATCTGGATGGACATAATTTTCCAATGGACCATTCATGAAGGTCAACAAATCTATCTACCCCAACAAGACCTCAACCCAAAACTTGTACTATTTAGTCATATTGAAAACTTTTAAATGTTACATTCTTCATTCAAAATCAACACTAAAAAAATGTATGAGGATTTTTCTTATTTGAAGTGTTAAATGTTGCACCCATAAGAATACATAGGTGATGTTGAATTGAACATATGCATTGCCTATTGATTCATTGTTGTTGTATAATATGTTCTTTTGTTGAAAACATGGTATGTAGTTATTAACACCAATGTGATCAACTTTAACTTGTACAACTTCCATTATTTAAGTATAATGGTAATACTAAGTTTAGCAAAAGCTAACATCTAAGAACATGGAAAGGCAACTTAGCAAATAGATAAAAGTTTCTCCACATGTTGAATATCGAATGCAACAATACAAAATAGGCAAAATTGTTAGGAGTGTGTTAAGTTCTTAATCTTCATAAGACTACCTTTCTTCTACAACATCAACCAAAGCATCCTTAACATCAATAGTCATTGAAAACCTCGATTCACCCTTTCATGTGGCACATGGTAGCATTGGAAACTTTGATGCAACCTCAAGGTGGGAATATGCAAATGTTGCCCTAGCATTTGTTACAAGCTTGTACAAAATGTTTGCACTAGTTCATTGGCCTTGCATTTGATGATATCATACACCTTCAAGTATCATGTTTTCTTTGTACCAAATATTTATCCAATCATCTTCAAATGTCTACTGGCACCTATGCAAATGCATGTTGTAAAAAACAACAAAAAGTGGATCACCATTTTCCAATTCATGAAAAATGAATGCAAAATTATCACCCATCTCAACTTTTGCAACTTCAAACTCCAAATCAACATCATCTCCAACCTATGAATAAGAATCAAAAGCCTATGTTTCATTCACCACATTACACACCTACATATTATAGCAAATGAATCATTAACATGGTAAGATCACATGTGACATTGGCTAGGAAAAATGTATTAATTGATCCCCCTAAATTAGAACAATCTACGATCTTGACCAAAATGCAATTAGACATGTGTATAAAAATCAATACCAAATGTAAATTAAGACTACGTCCCTATGATATATTGAAAGGTTCCAATCTCAATAGTTGTGAAGCTTCACATGTGTTTGGGTCTTGCAAAAGTTAGAATCATCATCCATACATTTAGAACAAAAGCAAGCAAGGTGCCTCACATTCAACAAAATACAATCTCCATGTGAAACAAAAGCCATTGAATGCATTGAGTAATAACCATTTTTTTTTGCAATCCCAACATGCTTTTCAATCCACATCTTCAGGTTTCCTTAGGTGAAAGTAGTGTATGACATCCCTCTTAACATTCGGGTAGGCAACATGTTGTTCACTTTGTTTTCATTCATAGAAAGCAACAACATTTGCTGCATTTTCGAAGCATTTACCATCCATTGTCATTTGCTCCTTTCGTATTTCTTATTTCAACACAATGATCATGGACACCTTTTCCATGACCACACCATTTGACAACCATGCCATAAGTGCATGAAATTTTTTTTTTTTGATTGGTACTTGTAACAATTGAATATAAAAAATGAAGGCACCATAACAACTTTAGTTGAATATTCATAATCATAAAAATAAACTTTAAAATGTTTAGGACTGAGGTGAGCAAAGATACCTTGCAATGTGATACCAAGTTTCCTTTGACTTGAATTGAGCTGCACATCCATTTGACCAAACTAGATGTTCATTGTAGTGGAGACCACAATTAGTCAATTTGGACCAATGCAATTCAAAATAATGTTGAACAATAATGTGTCATGTTCAGTATCATAAAAAACATAGTAGTTATATTCTAAAATCAACTTTTTTGCATCTAAATTGGGATTATCTAAGTAGGTAGGATTCCATTGATAATAAATGCACCAATATCATAAGTTGAAAAGAATGTCAATGCATTTATTGTACTTCATTAAAATCCACAAATGTTTAGTTTTCAAGAAAATCATTGATTGACATGACAATTTCGGGTGTGAATGTCTCAAGGCAAGTTTTGTACTATTCTTCTTGGAACTTGGCTAGAAAATAATGCAAGATAATTTTTTGCAACCTTGGTTTTGTGTATGAAAGAAATATTTTCATAATAAATTCCTTGTATTGTACCCTTAGAACTTTGTTATCTATACCTACCCTTGTTTTCCCATGCACAACTTTCTCACTACATTCGCATTTCATCAATTTGTGGCTTGCATTATCCTCTCCATTAGGGCATGTGATTAACATGTCAATTCCACAATCAGGACATTCTCCTTGTAAGCATTTGAGATCATGGAAGGTGGAGTCTTTCATTGGTGGACACAAAATGGATGTCCACATGTCAGTTAGACCTTGAAATCTCATGTAATTAACCTTGCATTCACTTGGGGCATAATTGTAATAAGCATCACATTTGTAACTACAATATGCCATGTGGACCCCTTTTCCCCCATGTCGCATGTTGTTGTAAGTAATTAAAAAAAACACTTTCATTTGACAAATTTTTTTTTATTGACATCCAATAATGAACATCTAGTACAAATTACTATAGATTTGAATGTCCCCCTAGATAAACAAACATTGCACCCATCTGATTGGAATATTCAAGAAAAAGAAATAGGTTAACTTACTAAGGTAATGTTACAAATTAATTGAATGTTTGCCAAAAAAACAAACCAATGCACAAAATCAAACATGAATACATGACCTAGATATTCATGTATGTTTATTCCACTTGAAATCCATGGATGTGTGGGTAGGTACACAACTCTAATTGAACCTCTTTTTAACAACATTTACATATCTATACTTAGACATACTCAATGCAAGAAATTCCCAATGTAGATGAAAGGGTTAATAGTTTGTGACCAAATGTTAATCAATAGAAAAATCAAAACATGAATTTATGATTTGATGCATCTCAATCCCCATAAGTTTGCCTCTAGACCTTTATTAGTAACATGACCAGGGATTCAAATCGTCACTCTTGCAACCTATGATAACTAAGCCGTTTGGCTTAGATTAGGTAGTTTAGTCTAGGCTTCTTGGGCTAAAAGTTCGATGTTTCCTTTTAATCTAGGCCACTTAGCGTAGGTTAGATAACCTAGGTTGTTTAACATAGTTAATTAGTTAGTTAGCTATGTTAAGTTAAGTTGACTTTTGATTAGGCAAACTAACTAGGTTGACTTTTGGCTACACAAGTTACATGGGCTAAACTAGGTTGATTTTTGGTCATGTGCAATGATTCATAATGTGTTTATAGATTTTTGACACATGTCATCCATCCATCTTCAAACGTCTTTATAACACTTAGTTGAATAAAATGACTAAGTTGAAAACTTTACACATCATACTACTTGGTTAATGATGACATGAAATTTCATTATTATAAAAATATAATTTAATCCTAATTGTTAAAACAATTGGGCTTTGCAACTAAACGTTCCTTGTGATTAAATCGGTGAAATGACATGGGTTTAACAACTCATTAATCATTAATCGCATATGTCATTTTTGACTAGTATGTAATTGTAAAGGCCATTTGCATTTCACCCAAAATGTGTTGTGTTTTGTGCATATTTACATAATTCCAAACTTGTATTTATTTTCATATTGATGACCCTTTTGGAGATCATTATATTTTTTGTGCATATTTTGCATATGTTTAAACTCATATTTTTGTGTTTGTACATTATTTGAAAGTTGTATTTACTACATTAGTTCAAGACCCGATTGGGTTTAACTAACATCCAACTATTTTGAAAGCCCATCAATTTGGAATTTGTGTTTGGTGGGTTATTACAAAATTAGATTCTTGATTTTGCAATGCAAAATTGGAAAGATGATTTTTTAAGTTTGATAAGTGAGAGATAATATAATGTGCATATAATCTCAATGATATAATTATTTCCTAGAGTTTTATCCCTCAATGCTAGAGAAGCTATCTTGGTCAACTAAAAAGTGTACAAGTGAAAGGTGCTTCTAAAATGAAATGCAATCTTTTGAAGAGTGTGCTTCATTAAGTTCATGCGTTGCTATCATTGTTGCACTCCTACTTGCCACTTCACAAGGGTAGTTTTGGAATCCACCAATGGGTTTTTTAAAACAACATATTCTCCTATTTCCATTTATGATCATCATTTGCATTTGCTAATTTATTTGAATTCAAATTGTGAATGGCACATCTTTGTTAAAAATGGGATTCAAGTCTAATATTTCATATTCATATATATTGTAACATAATATATATTTTTTCATTTTAAGTCACCCACATGTGGACACTGATGGGATCTTTCTTGTGTTTCTATCATAGTTTTTTAGGTCATTTATTATATAAGTTATGCACATCCACTATAAGTATAAAGGTGTCCCTTCTTGGATTCCCATGAACCTCAATGCCATGTCCCACACATGTGTTTTGTGTTATTACATTAGTTGTGCATGAGAGAGGCATGTCTTTAGCTACAACATTATATATATTGTTTTTTCCTTGCCAAGAACCTAATATCCACTAAATGATATAACCTTTCATTGCAACTCCATGCCATGCTTGTCTTGCAATATTGTTGTGATCCATGTCGTGATATTGTATGACACGCATATGATTGTTCAAATATGGTTTTATCGAATTAAAAAAAAAAAAAATTTCCCCTTTTCATGCCTTGACCTACATTGAACTTGGTCACTCTTTTTGTTGGAATGGATGATTGTGAAAGAAAAATTAAAGGTTCAACAAAAAATTTCCTTTTGTTTCTTTATGGTGGATTGTAAAAGATATTTCAAATCATCTTATATTGTATAAATGTTTTCTAACATACTAAATGCATGATGGAATTTTCATGGGTGTCATTTGTTATAATTTTTTGGGACAAAATTTAAATAATAAATCTTGTATTCTTGGGTTGACAAAGAGATTTAGCAATGATCTACATATTAATGAACTGAATGATGCCATTAAGCCTTCAAATTCAAATTTATTTGTATAATCCGTCATAATCAAATTATAATACAAACCATCACAAATTAAATTCCTATTTCAATTATCCTAAAACCTTAGCAAATAAAACATTAGGTGGAAATCTCATAATAACTTATAGAATTTTCTTTTGAATTATTGTTTTATTAAATTCTTTCATTCATTCATTGTGTCTTGTTCCAATGAAGTAGGAGGTCTATCATCAAAGGATAATACCGTTGGTATCATTGGAATAACAAAACTTGAAGAAAGACCATAAATATAATCCAAGGGCTTGTTATAAGTCAATGAGTTTTAACCACAACCTACATGTTACCATATCGTTAACTTCTAAAGCAATAGACATATCACTATAATGAAAAAAAATAATGTTTTTCATTGCCTACTTTCCAACAGACCCATATTAATTTCCAAGCTTACCACCTACCATAGTAGGTGACATCTTAATGAAACCACATATCATTGAAATCACAAGAAGATATGCAAGCATAAGTAAATCAAAGAGGCATACATTGTGCCCATGAATCAAATTAATAAATAGTGTGTCTATATTAAAGAAATGTGTTTCTAATGCATTGGTTGGATAAAATGCATGTTTATCATGACATATTATGCTATCGTTCTATTTTATGCTTAGAACTATTTGTGCATAATAAAATCTAGAGCCACAAGTCAAATATTTCTTTTGGCATTTTCTTGTTGTTATGTGATTTATCTAGCATTTCTCTATGAGGCAAAAAAGAAAGATGAAAAATATCTAGATGTTTTTAAAGATGTAATTTGAGCTTGGATAAACAATTAGCAAAGTGATGGATATGTAATTGAAATTAAGAATTTTCAATCCTATTGGTTCTTCAAGGTTTGAAACATTGGAGAGTGAATTTTTAAGAGCTTGGGAAGATTGAAAGTGGAGAAAATGCATTTCTCTCTTTGCAAGGAAAATTTCAAATTTGAATATGGGTTGATTAAAATATTTGATTTCTTTTAAAGATTTTTTTTTTCATTTAATTAACGTATAATATTTTTGGTACTAAGCCTAACTAGTGAGTTCCATATCCCAATGGCAAAACATCAAATGAGGGTTTAGGGTCCAACCACTCTATTAAAAGCTGCATGTGCCCCCTTATACTAGTGTTTTATTCTTAAAAATTTCTTGGAATCTTTTTAATACATCTTTCAAAAAAATATTTAAAATATTTAAAAATTTCTTAATCTTATTATGTTAAGGTGTGTATATGTCATTACAAAATATTTTCAAATTGTGCTTTTAGTGTCAAAACTACTTTAAGCTATTTTTATGTAATATTTAAGCAATGGTTACAAGAGATTAAAAGTCCTTATACATATTTTTCACTCATTAGATTGATTCCAAATTTTTATGACATGTACATAATGTATTCAAAATAAAATTTTATTAAAAAAATCTATTTTTATTAATTTTTTATAATCCAAAATTTAAAAAAATAAACATTTGTTACAATTACTTTTGGTACATGTTAATATGACTACACCCTTGAATTCTTTTGTAGTTGAAAGGTCAACATCATTTGCAAATTGCCTTATTGAATGAACTTGGTGGTTGCATTGATGTTACCAAATTGTTGTTATCTACCCATAGGATTTTGATTTCAATTCCATGATCCACTTAGCGAAAACAAAAGCTCAAGTGAATATTAATCACCCAATTAGTCTAAACAAATTTTAATATAATTGAAAAATTAAATATGGGAAAATCTTGACATTCTTTGCCCATTTGGTGATATTTGCAATGGAATATTGAAAAATTCCCACTCCCAACTTCACAATTCCATTTGCAACAAAATCATGTTTCAAATTAAATAATTTTCACAAGAAATGTATAAACTCTTTGAAAGAAATATACATATTAAAAAATTTCAGCTCTATCAAACTAGGAAAACATGCAAGCTATAGAAGAAAATCCCTATACACATAATTATCTTATTCTTCATGTGTAAAAAAAAACTTCAAGAAAGAAATTTTAAAAAAGAAAACCAATTGTTCTTAAAGATAAGACAACCAATGTGCAAACATAAAGTATGTATTTATAGATATAAATATAAAAAGATGGACATGTAAGTTGGTAAGTTTAATGTGGATGCATCATTTAAAATGTTATGCATTTCATTTAATACCTTCTTTCTTTCCAGCCTCCTTTTTGGCTCCTTCCCCATGTTTAAATCAATAACAAAATTCACAACATGAGTATCTAAATCCAAATAAACTTTAGTTTTCGTTTCCTTCTCCTCCTCACCAATGCAAGGAAGATGAACATGTAACATCCAAAAACATTTTGGAGAGAAAAAAATCAAACAATGTGTCTTTTCATAAGTAATTTAGTCAAAGATGTGTCTTTTTGTATCTAAAAAAATGAAGGCACACAAATATACATGGCTTGAAACCATAGACTTTGGATAAATCCAAAGAACAAGATAAGGGCATGGGTAGCTATTTTATAATTTAGTGTTTGGGATATGCACTTCTACATAATCAATTCCTTGGTAAAATCACCAAATTTCCCAAATTTTTTTAGGCAAGTCACTTGTATGCTTGGAATTAAAGGGGGAAAAGTGAACTTTTCACCTAAAACTTATCATGGAAATGGATGCCAAAATTGGCATTGGTAATTCACATTATACTTTGTCACCTTCAAAGCAATGCCTATCAATTTGCCAAGTATTAGCTTATAGCCAACCCTATTGCCATCTTCTCCCTTTATACCTATTGATTTTTGCCACTTTGCATCTTTGATATGAACCTTAGATCAATCCTACCTATTTAGGGTTCCTTTTGCCACTCATTCTCTCCCTTGCAAGAAGAAATCATCAATGCTTAAACCTAATTTGAACTTTGTATGTGCATTTGTGTATAATTTTGGAATGTTGTAATGAACATTGAGTGTCCAAGTTTAAACATTTAATTTTATCATGTTTATATAATATCAACGTGCAATGGAAATGTTGAATGGGCAAGGGACATCGATGATTAAATGATTGGTGCTCTTAAATAACCTTGGAGATTATAGTGTTACACATGCCAATTCTCTTTGCCATTAATCACATGGTGGTTGGATCAAGTGTTAACAACTTGACTTAAGTGTTTTGCAAGCCTAACAAATGAAACTAGTTGATCCAAGAAGTTGATTGGTAAAAAGCTAAAGACATTTCATGTAAATAAGGTTATTGTATCCAAAAAATCAAGGTACAAAACATATTTCTAAAAGGTGCCCGCCTCCCCACTCCATGGGAGTTCATTGTATGGCTCATTGTACCAATCTTGCAATGCAAACATTATCAATCTTGCATATGGTGGGTAGAATCGAAAGCTTGCTCTCCACATTGTACAATTTTTAAAAATAACTTAAAACAACATTTGAAGTTTTTTAAGCTTGTTAAGATAATGGAAACAAAAGGTGTAAAGATCTTGCACAATGTGAAGATTCAATAGATTTCTATTTTGTCCCCAATGAGACATGGTATACTTAAATACATGACATTATTGATGATGGCCAATGATGGGCCCAACAATGACAAGGCAAAGCTAAATTTTGATCTCCTTTGTGATGTCCAAATTTTGTTGGGGTTTGTTGTCATACTCCTTTTATTGCAATCAATTCAAAATTGATTAAATTTAGCAAGTTGCAGGTTGTGTTCATATGTAATTTTGCAACAACACCCAAAGTTTGCCAAGGTGGAATTTATGTTTCATATATAGACATGAACATTTAGTTCAAGCTTGAGGAAATTAGTCCTTATGTATTTTAGGAAGCACTTGAGATTAAAAGGTATTTAAAAATATATTATCATAATGAACACCATATTTACATATAAGTAAATCATATCTTATATATAATTACAAACTGTGTGTGCGTCCGTGCGTCCGTCCGACGACGTTCTGGGAGCGTTTTCTGTGGCGGAACCGGCCACAGAGATTTTCTATGGCGGAACCGGCCACAGAGACCATG
>Ga0209208_10006270_pt1 | contig 16405 bp, 5 predicted proteins | sample S1TSphfallax_3_FD_187694 | JGI IMG/M metagenome (GOLD analysis project Ga0209208, IMG submission 187694) | Host-associated microbial communities from peat moss isolated from Minnesota, USA - S1T2_Fd - Sphagnum fallax MG (SPAdes) (version 2) | ecosystem: Host-associated > Plants > Peat moss >...
CTGGAGTGGGAAATGTGAAGGACCGGGCGAGGGGGATCAACGGGTTAAAGAACCGGAGTGGAAAATGTGATGGATCGGCCGGGGGGGATTGACGGGTTAAAGAACCGGAGTGGAAAATGCGAAGGACCGGGCGAGGGGGCTCGACAAGTTAAAGAACCGGAGTGGGAAATGCGAAGGACCGGGCGGGGGGGTCGACAGGGTAAAGAACCGGAGTGAGAAATGCGAAGGACCGGGCAGGGGGGTCGACAGGGTAAAAAACCGGAGTGGGAAATGCGAAGGACCGGGGCGAGGGGGGGGACCAACGGTTGTTTGAAAAGAAAAGTTTTTTTTTAAAACCAAAAACATCAACCAAACATTGTTGAAATAACACACCTGTGCATTATGCACGGGGTTCACACTAGTACTCTATAATGAATCTAAACACAATATCATCACCTTGGTAGGCAAGTCCAACAAAAGAAAAGAACCGGTGGGTAAGGAGTGGGTATTATGGACCCTTCACAAGCGGTTCCCAAAATATAGAAGAATTGGTTTTGACCCTTAACTGGGGTTCTCAGAAATCAAAGAACTAGGTCAAAGAACTTAACATAAACTGTTGCTTCTTTGCTGGTTGTTTCATGAAAACTGTTCTCACTTCTTTGACACTTTTAAAAAACCTGCAACTGTAGGCTTTTGTTTGCTCTAAAAAATTTGAAGAAATTGAAACCAGAGTTTCTGTGGTTTTGAATTTTTTTAAAAAACCTGAACTAAAGGTTTTTATAATTAATTTGTAGAAATTTTAAAAACTGCAACCAGAGGTCATTAACAAATTCAAAGAACTGCATAAATTGGTGGGGGCTGTGATGTGCAGGATCTGGCGTGTTAGCTCTTATTAGCTAGAGAATAACTTTCGGGTTTAGGAGTTCTGAGATACACATTATTTTCGTCCGAGTTGCACCAAATTAGACTTGTGGTGTCCCATCAACACACAGTAGTTCATGCAGCTAAAAAGTCTCTTTCTTCTCCTGAGGGGGAGGGACAGACTCAACAAAGGAAACCCAGTGCAACTGTAGACAAAATTGCAAAATGACCTGATGCTTACATTAGAGTTATCCATAAAGTCACCCGATTAGGGGGCCAGAACGGCCAGTTTCGGCATAATAGGGCATCGAACGCGTAACTGGGAATGAATTTTTTTCAAAACGAGATAACTGGGATCCAAACTAGGTTTTCCACCAATTTTGGAGTTTCATCCTGTCTTTCTTTTCTCCTAAGCGCATCCACTGCTGCTACGTATATTTTCACTGCTCTTACCTGTACAATTATTATAATTATTCTCAAACCTTGTGCATTAAATGCTGAGTTTCAACATTGCATGCTGAGATTTTATAAAATTTCCAGACTTTGCAGATACCACTGAAAGAGGGGGATAAGGGGTGAAAGACAGGGCGACTTTACATATAACTCTGCTACACTTCATGTATTTGAGAAAATGAAAAGTTCACCAAGAGATTCAACCTTTCAAGAGGAAATAAGTATATATATTAGAGTTTTCCTTAAAGTTATGCCCTGTTGGGCCTGAGTTTCACCTCTTATTTGGTGCCTTATCCCCTTTTTTACTGTCGTCTGCAAGGTCCAGCAATAAGGACCAAACTTTGAAAACTCAGTATGAACATGCTTTCAACAACTTTTTTATCACCCCACAGGCTGCCCACCTAATAAGCTATGCTATGTTGGGGTTTAGGGGGGTCCAAGGAGCCCATGGGTATTATAGACTACGGGTTATGACCATATAGGCTACTTATGGCTATATGTGACTATATAGTGTATATATGGTTATTTATGGTTATATAGACTTTATATAACTATATATGGCTATGTATGGCTATATATGGTTATATAAGATTGCATGAGACTACATGGGATTTAGGACTTGAGATTTTAGGGTTTTGTCATTGGTTTTTTTAGGGTTAGCTTTTGGGACTTCAATTAAAATTTTTAGGGTTTGTCTTTGGTCTTTTTAGGGTTTACAATTAACCTTTGAAACTTGATAATTGAGATTTTTAACTTTTTAATTATAATTAAATTAGTGGCTGATCTTTAGGGATTAGGGTTAGGGTTAAAGTTTAGTGGTTTACAAGTCTAATTTTGAAGGGTTGGGTAAAAGGTGTATGCAAAGTTTGAAAAGCATGGTGAAACTAAGTGCTAAGGATGTTATTAGACAACATGATAGGTTTAAGGGAAGATTTTAGGGCTATGGCTCATGGGGACTATAAAATGGAGAAAGAATTCAAATTAAACTTTTTTTTTTCATTTTCATTTTATCACACTAAAGTTTATGTTCTCATTTTCACTCTAGCACATCAAAGTCTTTCTCTTTTCATTTTGCTCTAGCACATCAAAGTTTCTCTTTTCACCATCACTTTAGCACACTAAAATATTTCTCTCTTTTCATTTTCACTCAAGATGTCATCTTCAAGTTCAAGCCATGATTCTTCCTCAAGTGATGACGAAATGTTATTTGATGAAAGGGACCAAGAAGTTGTTATGTTTTTCCCATGTGCTTTTAATGCTTTCAATTACTATTTTGTTTATGGTTAAGGCCTATAGGTTAGGGACTTTGAGATTCAAAATAAAGCTTACAAAAAACCATTTGGAAACATGGATAGGATGTCTAAGGTAGAAACTAGGAAGCATGATCTTTCTAAAATAGTTCTTAAAAGTGGCTACCATTAAATCCATGTGAAGGATCAAAATGTCCTTAAGATGGGCTTCCATGCACCCGATCTCATTGAGAGCTTTCCAAAGACACGAAGAACACGATCTGAAGCATCCCAGTTCAGTGGATCTCGTAACCACAATACAAAACAAAACAAACTACCTTCCTTCATAGATAGATCTACTCGTTGAGATAAAAAAATATCAAAGTCAATTAATTATTCAACAGACATGTGTCGAAGCTGCCCCAGCAGGTTACTATTCCGCATACTACAATTTGCAGCTTCAGACAATCAGTGCAATATGAGGCAGGCACATACATTCATTCTTGGTAGGGTAGCAGCTACACAAGTCTCATCACCTCCTCTGCACGCCTCTTATTAGAGGGAAAAAAAAAAGAGTTTAGATTTTATTAATTGTTCGTGTGACTAAGTATCAATTATTACATACGTTGTAAAAGTCCAATAGCTGGGCCAATGTGTATAATGTTCCAAGTAATTATTTGTGATGGACCAATCAAAGTGACTCATTGCACCCATAAAAACAATTAAAAAAAAAAACCCATTAAAATCCCCCCTCAAAAAAGAGGTCTCCAGTAACCTAGGCAATCCATTTATCAAGAATTACAAATTAAAGAATTGAACCAAAAGGGATCCAATAATTCAGACTAAACTGAGGAGAGAGAGTGAAAGAGAGAAAAGAGAGCAAATACTAATGATGGGTATGCATGTAGCCATTAATTGGAATTTATTAATTTTAATGGCTATTAATTAATTGGAATCCAATTTATTGATTTGTCAATAGCCATTAATTTATTTTTTAAAGACAAGATCATTAAAAAAACCCTTGTCATAAGACTTTTGTCTGAGAAACCTACAGACTTTTTTCCAATCCATACTTAAACTTGAGTCGGCCTGAACAAGGGAAGTTAGCTGCCAATGTTGCTCTTTAGAAACCTGCCAAATTTCCTTCCACACAAGTTGACTACAAATTTATAGTTGGGTTTCAGCATTGCCTTGTTCCTTGCATCCCTCACCTCCTCATAAACCTAACCCTAATTCTTCTATGACTGAGGTAGAAGCATCCAAAAGTGTCATAATAAGCATATTGAGTAAATCTGATTTATTTTTCTATTTACATATAGCTCAGATTTACTCATCAAATATTTATTTTTACACTCATTTTCCCCTAGAAGACAAAGAGGCTTTAAAACTCAACTCAAGTTCAAGCTGATTTTAAAAAATTTTTTTTTCCCCAACTATAGGGCACCTTGTATTGTGAATAGGTTGCTCCCCTCTGAATGGTGAGTGGTGGATGTAGCATCTCAAATTTTCAAAAGAGGACTTTTAAAATGATCAAACAAAGGATCATAAAACCTAGGCCATATGTGCCCAAAATAACCCATGGAATGGGCTAAATTTGAAGGTATTTGAAATGGGTTGGATTGTAATCTTTAATCACTTTGAAAATAACTTTAAATTGAGAGCTGTTTATCAATCATGCATTTTAAAGCATATTTGAATGGTTATGGGAGGACATTATAGGGCATTGTTCAAGGTCCATTCATAGTTTTTTGTGCTTTTACCTTAATTTGGTGTTGGTTGTGTTATTTCAAATTTTCTAACAGTGGATAAGAATTGGGCACAAGTATCTGGATAGTGTTGGGCAAGTATAAAAAAATGACTTGAGAACCACCCAAGTTTTTAGGCTTTCATGTGTGAGTAACTTGTACATGTTGATGGTTTTAAAGTTAAAATCAGCAGTGTGTGTAAAACTTTAAATTTAATGTTCCATAGATTCCTCACATCCATGATACCTTGTGGTTTGGGATTAAGTTAATCCTCTTCTTCTAGGAGGTCTTCGGTTCTAAATCCTTTGCCTTGAAAACTAATATGATACCCAATTTTTTTCATCCATGAGAACAAGACTAATTGAAGACTGGAAGTCCCTTTTTTTGGGGGGTTTTTGAAAATTAGACGAATATTACATTTTTAAAGATAATATTTCAAGAACCAAGTCGATTCTCCTAAACCTTTGTAAGAACTTGCCCAAGTGCTTGTCTAAAAAAAGGTCAGAACTGCCCAGCAGTGTTGGAATTGTGTCTAGTATGGTGTTTTCCAAATACTAGAAGGAGCTCTTGGCTGTTTTCTTAAAATAAAATTGTGATGTTAGGTAGGGTTTTCAAATATTGAAATTCATAGATTGAAACCAATTTGGTGTGGTGCCAATTGTTATCTATATGAATTTGCAAGCTAGATATCAACAATGGTATGTTGATGTTTACACTAACCAAAGATGAACTCCAGAGCTTGGTACTTGGATATTTTGAATTTGCAATCTACTTGTCCCGATATTTGGTTTTTTGTTGAATTTTCATGCCACAACAATCCCCAAGAAAAAGTAGGCAATGTGTTGGAGCATTTGTTAGGAAAATTCATCAATTTAGATTGAAGTTCTAAATAGGTTGCCAAAGAATAGCAAGAAGCCTATGGACACTTCCCATGGACATGTAGTCATTCGATGTTCTATATATCTTCTTTCTTCAAAGAATGTTCACCACTAATGCTACAACAAAACAATTGAACGAAAACCTTGACTTGCGCATGTTCTCTTCCCAAATACAATGAAATTATAGACAAGAATTACAAATAACTTGTAATAAAACATGAAACATTACAAGCAATTAAAAAAATGGTCCAATCTAAAGTGCATAGTGAGGAAATATGCCTCCGTGCTCAAGGAGGCACTTGTTAACCCTCAACAATCTTATGAGAAGAGGCAAAGAAGTTGTGAACCCTAATCACTAACTATTACAATTTTGAAAAGCCTTTTTGAAATACAATACATGGGCACTTAGGACATTGGTCTTTCTTTGAAATCTAAAATCTTCCAAACAGGGCAGCTTATACTCAAAGTGATAACTAACTTTTTCATGATATTAAACCAACATTGGTTTGGACAAATCGAAGGTAAAATCCTTCCTTCCAAGTTGGTATGGTTGGTAAATTGAAGTTAGGATAATATGACTATTTGTAACATGTGTATTTGCTACAATTGATGATAGGCTATTAATTTAATTGCATAGATGTATGACCTTTGGTAACTATATCAGGGAATGAGTTCAAACATCTAACCAAAAAATAGGTGTATATTATCAATAATCACCAAACATCAAGATATCTTAAAACATATTAGACAAAGATTTCAACCATTAAATTGGATAATACAAAATTAAATATTCCAAAAACCATATTAGTATTGATTTGTTTTTTGAAGATACACTTAAACATTTGTTCAATCATCAATGCTATTATCTTCAACGCTTACCCGTACCATAATTGTTTTGAATTGTGGTTGCTTAATCTTCCATCCTTTGTGCATCCACTTGAGCTAAGTCACACATTCCTATCAACTTTAAGGATATAGAGGGTCCCAATAATTTTTAATGCACAATTGTCCTTAAATTATTTACATAATCATCAAAATTCCAAGTAGTTTGAGGTTTCATACATCCAACTCATATTGAATTCCAAATATGTTTGTACTAGTCTTTGAAAAGGGAAAGAATCATGGGGCCATGAATGAAAAGGCATGATTAAACCTAGTAAAGTTTACTTATTCATAAAAAAATACTAGTTAAATGCTCGATAAAGTTCCAATACTACTTGTTTAGAGGTTGCACTATCACAATGCATCCCATTAGGTCAAATTCTAATTTGATTAGTTTTGTATTTTCGAAAGGAAAGACCAATAGCCATGCATGAAAAGGAGATTGGAAAAAAAATGCAATTCCATGCCAACTTTCATTATATATATATGATGTACATTTTCAAACCAAAAAATACATATTTGGTCATTTGTATAGTTTTAAAATATGTTTAACCAAATTGTGCATTTTAAAACATCTCACCAAATATGTTAGTATGCTAGACAAAAGCCAAATTCTACATGAATATTATTCAATTTGGGTTAATTTGTTTTACGGTTCAATGGATATTGCTTGACTTCAATAAAAAACAGTATATTCAAACAATTTTATGGGGAGAATAGGTTGTGATAAAAAGAAACATGAAAGGTATCAAATAAAACTTGCTTTAACCATTATGGCATTCCATTATTGACATCAATTTACACTATTACAAGTTAAGAGTCACCAAATCATCACCTTAGTGCTCTACACTACCTACATTACCAAAGTTGTAAAATGCCATGTAACTTATATGGTCCACAATCACCCCACACTATTTTTTTTATATTATGCACCTTCATTGGGTGATAGATGTTTACACAAAATTGTAAGAATAGGCATTTTTTAATGTATGCCTAATATTTCATGTAAATGCCAAAAAAATTGTTAGAAAAAATCCATCTTATGGAGATTTAATATTTTATTTCCCATTTTGCACAAATGACCCTTACAAACAGAAGTAGTTCCCCAATTACTTGGGAACAATTTATCACCTTTCAATTCATTTTGTGGTGGGAAGGTGTCATTCTATTCCAAGTGAAATTTCAGATTTTGTTTGTTCATTTTCACTTGTGTTTTTTATTCTTGTTGTGATTGTGTTGCTACCATACCACAACATATTCATCTCTCTAACTTAAGCACAAGTCAATAATAGGTCATGTGATTGGGATTCGTACTAGGCATGCTTATCACATAGTTGCTTTGCAGATGGTTGAGGTTTCAATTTTTAATCATTTAACCACATTGAATTTAACTTAACATAACCCACCCCTATGGTAGGTGTTCACCAACTCAACTAGTCACTCTACGAGTAGTGAAAAGTATTGTAAGGGTTTGGGGGGTTAAACCTAAGTAGGTTTGGGCATGCAATTTGGTCTCATTATAACAACTGAAAAAATATTCACCTTTGAAAGGAAATAATAGCCTTATATGTTGAAAATGCATCATAAAGCACAAGGCAAATTATCATGAACCTAAACATATGTGGATCCCATGGAGTAGGATGAGGAAGCTTCTCTTGCACCTACTCCTTCTTGAGAGTGGGAGGGATCTTAGACCTATAAGTAGGCATGCTTTTCCTCTCACTTTTATGGAGTAGGTGTAATAGCACCTCTCATTTTTAAGAGCTGTATTCATGGATATAAGGTACCCTCCAATTGAATTAGCAATTTTCTTTGAAGGTGTTATGTCTCATCATCAAGTGTTGTGGGAGGCTATGGGGGCTTTGAATCCATGGGGAGAAATAACTTTTAGATTGTTATGAAATACTTAGTTCAAGATTTTTTTTAAAAAATTGAATATTTTGCACTAAAATCAAATTACTTTGCTATCAAAGTCCATGATTTTTTTATTTTTTATTTTGTTCACTAGTGCCCACATCCATTTCATCCATCTTCCATTAACCATAGTTGGGATGGGAAACTTCAATCTCTCAGCAACATACGTCTCAATTAACTACACCAATGAACTTTACCCTCGCTATGAGAGAATCAAACTTTAATGTTTCATATTCTTCATAAACTTTAATAAGAACACCATTTCTCTGAGAAAACAAAAATAATTTGTATTGTTGGGTAATGTGCATGGCAAGCCCATTGGGGCAAGCTAGGTGAGGCGCCACCCAACATAAAACACAATTGGCAAGGGTGAGACCACTCCATTCCATGACATTAAAGTCTGAGGCTGACAAATTTTAACAATTTAAAAGAAAATTCATGTTCAACACAGAGATTTGGTCAATATTATGAATGTATGATCATCACTGGAAGATTATGTCACATAATGTAATCAAGAAAATGATATAATCTGCCACCCGTGACCAAGGAGAGGTGACCGAGGAGAGGATACTGCTGTGATTTGGACACTCAATTTTTCTCTGATCTAAAAGATGGCAGCTGCAATGCAATTCTCACAAGATTCTTTCTTCCAATACCTACCTATTGATAACATATATTAGAGTTATCTGTAAAGTCAGCATCTCATCCCCTTCTCTTTGGGCCTGCTTTCGGGCTATTCCATCTTTCAGTGGTCTCGGCAAAGTAAGGAAATTTTATTAAATCTCAGTATGAAATGCTGTCATAAGCTGAAACGGAGCATTTAATGCACCAGGTTCGAGACTAATTCTAGTAGTTGTACAGGTAGGAGCAGAGAAAACATATGTAGTAGCGGTGGAGGCGCCCGGGAAAAAGGAAAGACAGGATGAAACTCAGTTTACTATCAAATTTGCTAGAAAAACTAGTCTGGGTCCTAGTTATTTTGTTTTGTAAAATTTTCATTCCTAGTTATGCATTTGATGCCCTATTATGCCAAAACTGATCGTTCTCACCCCCTAGTCCTGGGACTTTATGGATAACTCTATTCTGTCCTTTCTGTCAGCTTCCATGATAATGTATTGTTGTGCAAATCTGTGATTCTCTGTGTGTATGCAGTTCTTTCTCTCCAACAACAACAATTCCCCTAAAGCTTTGCTCCCTTTGCAACCATGCAAACCGTGACTCGTACGTTATAACGAATTAATCTCACATGTCCTCACATTTGGCAAGTATGTTTTCTATATACTTGATGTGAGTTGCACATCCAACCATTTGGCATGGATGTTAGATTTAATTTTCATAATGTGCAAGGGGACGGTGTGAGTCACATCTATCTCTCGTAAGGTGCATTGTACTCTAGCAAGTTTGAGCTTGATGACAAGTCAAAGTGAATTTGGTTGTTAATGGATAGGAACTTGTGTTGCAAGGCAAATTGCATGTTTACAATCCTCTTTTATCTTTTTCATATTTCATGAGATTAAATGAAAGGATGATCACATTTCCAGCATTACAACATTAATCTTGCACTCATTTTTCACATAAGGCAACTTAAAACCTCCATCATTCAATCATCTGGGCACATTGGAATTTTCCTCGAGCCTAAGGCCAATGAATATCCTATATTTCTACAATTACATCAAATACCCAAACCTTACATTCAGTGGTTTATTTTTCACCTGATAAATATGATTTTGAACCATACATGAATTTTCGAGCATAAGTAGTTAAGATAGTTTATAAGTTTATGTGATTAATATAAACCACAAAGAGGCTGTGTCAACTATTCAACTCAAGGTAAGAGTTAGGAATAAGAAATGCTTGTGGTGGTGATCAATTAAAATGTAGAATGACTAATTGTTACTTTGAGATCTTCTTTAGCAAAAAAATAGTCTTTAATTGCCATCAAGGCTTGGCAAGGTTATGTGAAGCATCCTTGTGCTGGGCACATTTGTAGGTGTGTCATTTCTTCAAAAAGTAGTCCACAACTTGGAATACATCAATTCAAGGATTTGAGGTGTGATGACCATTTGTGAGATTAAAAATCATGTTTTTATTGAATTGACAAGTTTGTCCCTCATGTTGGGCAAAAATCAAAAATCTTGTTCTAATCCCATTTACCACTCGTGTATGAAACTTTACAAAATTTATAAAATCCATTAGAATTACTTACAATCTTGTACAACATATATATAAATAGATGACATTTTTTGTGATGGCGTTGAGCTATTTTTCTGTAGGGCTTCCCCCATAGTATTGTCACCGCAGTAAAGTTTCACCACCACTTTCGGGATGGATTGGTGATATATCAAGATATGATGTTTTTATTATGGGAGTTTTTGAACATTCATGCCCAAGGTTAAGGATCCAATAGTAGCTTGTATCTTCCATCAAAACAAAGGTCAATGGTTTGATTAGCAATGTGAAAATTATTAGGGACACCTTCACCTTTCATGCAGTTTGGTGATTTCTTTGTTCACCATTTTTGATACCAAGCCTTTATGTCCATTGCAAACCATGCTCATAATTCTAGTATAAAAGGTTTAGAATAGATCACTTAAAATGTTTTATAAAAGAAATTAAAATTAAAATGTGAGGGAGAAATGAAAAGAATTGGGAAATATTGTTAGATATTTTTGGAAATGGAAACCAGGGTTGGGTATATTTTTATATATGTCCACGATTATGAATAGGATATAATTTTTTTCCAGATTTATGTACCCTTGAGTGTATGCTTCTTTAAAATACATTGACTTTAAGAAAATATGTTAAGATAAATAATAGATCCTATCTATACCCAATGGGTATATTCAAGTAAGAGATATACCCACACAACATTGATGGAAACCTTGTGGACACCAATTATACTTTTAAAGTCTTCTTCAATGCATTTATATATTTAAAAGGCATAAATGCATTTTACTTTGTTAATGAACATCCCTCGACCATCACCTTACAATTATTAATCATGAATATGGATTCAATGTTAGATATCAACTTCATGATAATCATTGAATTGCTATAATTGACTAAACCCTCGTAAAAGAAACTAATTCCTTGCATTTTTTTTAAATAATTTTTTCTAGGCTTTCCATCAAAGTTGTCCCAAGTTTGGATTCTTTGAAAGTGAATCCGTAACCTCATTTTGAACACATTTTGTCTTGTGTTTTAAATGTTATGTTACTTTGTGCATTCTCATCCATTTGTGACATACAATTCCTTTAGCAGAAAAAAAGAGTCAGCCAACATGAATCTTGACAAAGGTGTGAAAGGCTTTTTTTCTAAATACTTGATTTTGCAAGGTCCTTGTGAAAATAATAATAATAATAATATATCTATGTCATATAGGGTATCAAATAATCAAAAAATTGAAAAATTAATGGATTTGCTTGGTATCAATTTCTATATCTAAACAATGCTTGTGATTATCAAATTTTCCATGTACTTATTTTGGTTATACTTGCCTAATATGCATAAGGGTCAAAATTTTGAATATTTTGCTTGTGAACCACCTTATCCCCACCCTTTATGCAAAAGGGTCAATTTTTTATAAAACCTAATTGAGAATTGCTAAATATGATGTCAATGTAGGTTTTAAGCTTTAAGTAAATTTTTGTGAAGCAATGATTGCTAGTTTTGTGTCCATATTTGATTTATAAATCTATTTTTAAAAATTGTCCCGTGGTAATTGTTTAGGGCCTTTGGTGACATGCTCTTCCATTATAACAACTAATGTGGGCTTGTGTTGTAGGCCCAAGTGTGAACACATTCTTTATTTTTCACATTTTCAGAGTCGAAAATGTGTAAATTCAGCAATGTGAACACATTGAGGACTCAACTGATTTTTCCTTCTAAACCCATTTTTTGCAATTTGTTTGAATTCCCAGCAACCAAATCCACTAAAAAATCAATATCTTCCACACCTTAGCTCTGAAAATTGTGAAATAAACTCTATTAAATCTGACTTGCTGAGGGCTTTCCAACAACACCAAGAATGCCCCCAAATTCCAATACAGTTCAGTTTCAGTTTTATTTAATTTTCCTTGAAAAAATGCTTCGATGATCAATGGCTTCCACACCATAGTCTTCAACCATGTCGTGCACCCTTGCTCATTGAGATAACAAGAGTGTGGCATGAAACGCTGTGATTTGGGAGATTTAGTGTGACAAACAAAACAAACTGCCTTGCTTCATACGTAGATACAGTTAGCAAAAGTATATACCATAGTACCTTGGCCATTCCAACACATGTCCAACAAATGATTAATTAATTTTGAAATTCTCATTTCAACAATTGAAATATTCATAAATATTCATTATTATCTTTCACAATATTTTTTTAATTTGGAAGAAATAAAATTTGAAAATTTGAAAAATTCTGAGAATAATATAATTAATGTCAAATTGTCCAAGGTACTAGGGTATTAACCTATTGTCAAAGGCAATGTCCAAAATTCAAAGTCCCAACTCAAGTGATTGCAACCAATTGAAGAGACCTTAATTTCGATAAATAACATATTTACATTAAACACATGTCTCTAGGGTAGGTCACATTAAAAAAATTCCCTTTATTTCACATGCTTCATAAAATATACAAAGAATAACCTCCCCCAACTTCTCAATAGCTTGACCTTAAACTTTGCCAGATACCTGGATTATTTTTCAATATCCAGCCAATATGGGTCAAAACCTTTCCCATAGTATAAGAAATATGTTGAGCAACCAAATATTTGCATTTCCAAATTGTGCTATTGTGTCTATATCTTTGGAGTAATTATGGGATTCATCAAAGGGATTACATTTGTTTTTGTGATGTTTTAAAGAGTTTTCTCACCATGACTCCTAGGTTTCATACATTTGTCACAAAGCTTATGTGAATTTCCTTCTTGAACTTGCATTTTGTTTAGTTTCTTAATGTCAAGGTCTTGTGGTTAAGCCTAAGTTTTTGTGTGATTTCAAGACTCATTCATCATGGGGAAGGGATGTTGTTTGTGTGTCCAAGGTTAGGTTCATGACTTTTCATTTCCATGACAAAAGGGCAACTTTAAAGAGACAATATATACATTCATGTGCATTGGTAAAGGAGAAATTATTGGAGGCATAGTAAACACATGTACTAAAGAAGGTCACAAGGAAGGGGTATAGCCAAGGATCCTAATAACACTTTGCTTCACCAGATTTTGATGGCTCCATGATGGTGGAAGTCATTAAAGAGGTGGGACATTTAATGCCCATGTGAACACAATACCTTAAAGAGAAAACAAAAACTACCTTCTAGTGATGGCATTTAGGTGTTGCAAGTTGTTGGAACACAATATTCCCATTGCCATCATGCATCTTTGAGTAAGGGGTCATTACACCTTCCTTACACATCATTCCTATGAAATTGACTTGTAATTTGTTGCTTGAAACCCAAATTGCCCAATGAGTTGCATTGTGTTAATGTGATTTTACATCTTCGCAAAGAGCATTCATGCTTTGTAGTTTTTTACTCTTGTGCTTTTAACTACTCTCCTAGCTTTCTTGTACATATCTTATCACTCACACCCATCTTGTTCAATGATCAATTCATGGTGATGAAAAATTTGCTTTTACTTGTTATTGGTTCTTTGAACAATTATTGCTCCAAACCCTCTTTCATTGATAATGTTATTGCTTGTTTACACATGTCATAGTAAAGCTCATTCCAAGAAGGTTCAGATTTTTGATTTGGCCAAACAGAAGAGCAAATTTTGTCTTAAATTTAATGAATTTTTTTCATGAATGAAAAATGCATGTGGATTAAATATAAAAATGATACAAAATTGACAATAACAAATATCATGGGAGACTCATGTTTAGTCATTCAGCCCACTATTATTCAGTATTTAAAAAAAAATCATAATTGCTTTTATGGCCAAATCAAATCTAACACTCGGACATTATTGTTTCGAAAGGTGGAATCCCATGACTATGAGGCCATGTTAGTTGTCTAGTTTTCTACGCAAGCACTCTAATTGACATTGCAACTTTAATGTTACCCGCAACTTGAAGTGACTAAAGGACTTGATGTACAATTGGGGGGTGAGGAGAGAGGGCGGTGACAACAAGGTTTGAAAACCATGTTTGGCGTTGCATAAGTTATATTTTCGCACTTTGGAATAACATGTTTGTAACATTATGGTAACATACTTCTATTCACATATACTTGCATTCATTAATAAATAGCTCAAATGAGGTAATTTTGATGTGGCATATTAAAACTCCACTTATTATCACTAGGATATATGTAGCATGATAATTAATAGACAATGTGATAAAATAAATTCAAACTAGTTTAACACATGTCATTGGCTCAAATGTGAATTGGTTACCCAACTAAAAAAAGTCTTGAATTTTTTTTTTATTGGATTAAATTTCCAATGACAAAAATTATTCAAAATTTGCTAATATCCTTCACATTAGATCTAAAATCTTGCAACTCACTTTCATTAAATCTTAATAACTAAAAGCTTTCCAACAATACCAAGAGCACACCCAAATTTCACTATAAATTTTTGCTTTTATTTAATTAAAATTTTAATTTTTAATATTCAATATTCAATAACTTTTTTGATTGTATGTTGAGGCATATTATAAAACCAACTCAATGCACCCTTATTCGTTAAGGGCTTTCACATAGTATCAAGAGCATAGCAAGAGACTCCATAGTTTTAGAAATCTTAACATCATAGCAAACAAACAAAAAACAAAAAACTTTGTTTAATAGATAAATTCACAAGTTGCCCCTATTATTAACACCTATGAACAAAGTTAATTTATCATTTGAAGACTAGCAATAAACTTTCATTAGGTTTGCAATAAAAATTTACTTCAACTTCATTATCATCAACAACCTTCTTGATTAAGGATCATAGCTATTATTGTGAACAATAGTTTATTGGTAATTTGTTCAATTACCATATACCCAAATCAATGAATTTTTTTTCTTCAACTCAATTTGTCAATTTTTGGCACAAAAGCTGAAATTTGTTTTTAGAAAGTTGTGTTTTTAAAAGTGCAAATTTAATTAATTCTCCTATCATATGGGAAAATTTTACCAAATTCTCAATATCACAAAATTGAACCTGATCCCTGCATACATGTGAGCAAAAATAAAGGATAACTATTGATCATTAGTAATTACAAGTAGATGTGAAGTGTGAACATGGGTGCAACAAAGTCCTATCATTTTTATACAAGTTAACCCTAAGGTACATTAACCCTAGGTGTGAACTAACCTTAAGTCTTTGTACAAATAGACTTGTGGCTTAGTGAGCTTTGCGACTATGGTTGCCTTTGAAGTGTTCATCAATTAACCTCTCTATCCCACCTAGGGTCAATCTTTGGGCATGTTTGGGCATCTATGTCCTAACCGATGTTTATTTTCTTGACATTTTTTGTCATTTTTTCAAAAAAAAAATTGGGGGAATTTTGATTTAAAAAAAAAAAGAAAAACCTAGGGTAAGTTCAATTAGTTTTTCTTTTTTGGGGAAAAATTCGCCTAATTTTCAATATCACAAAATTGGTTTAAAGAAAAACCTTGGTTGCAATGTGCATTTGTGATAGCAATTAAATAAGTGACCATATCTCTATAGCACAAGGGCCCTTTGAGCTAGGCCTTACAAAGTGAAGAGTTGGCCGCTTAAACTTAGTTGGTGGCCAATTGCACGTCTCCCTTTTCTTCTTTTTTCGATCTTTTGGTGTAATAAAGTATGTATGAACCCAAAACAATAACATGACAATGCAAGAATTTATTGAAATATGAACGGCCCCAACACGATACGAATGCAACATAATTTATGTAAAGTACCTATGGCCCTTGGCCTCATCACACTACAATGCAACAAAATTTTAAGTACATATGGCCCGGCCTAGCCTCACCCCACTACTACAACTACAATGAATACAATAATATGAATGTATAATGCATTGAGGCTCACCTAGTAGTTTGTTTTGGTGGTAAATTTTTGGCAATTTTTATGACCTCAAAAATTAAAAAGAAATATAGTGTTGCAAATTCCCTTTTTGAAAACCATCAAATTATCAAGATTTTATTTTAATTTTATTGGCAAAACAAATTGTCACATTTGGACACAGGTTTTAATTTTGCAATAATTGTTTCACTAGTTTCCTATGGTTTTGAATAGTTTTTTAGTAAACATGTTGCCAATTAATGGCAAATCCTTTTTGGGGTAGCTTCAAGGCTCTAATAATTATTAATTATATTATTTTCACAATTGTTCAAAATATCAACGTTTGTGTTTTTTTCAAAGACCAAAATTGTGTGAAGGAAAATTTTGGATTTTTGAGAAATTTAAAATTTTGTGGAAATGAAGATTTCAAATCTAATTCATTTCATTATTCCACAAACATGTGTTGAAGTTGCCTAGGTAGGCATGAGGGATTCAAG
>Ga0209208_10006271_pt1 | contig 16404 bp, 9 predicted proteins | sample S1TSphfallax_3_FD_187694 | JGI IMG/M metagenome (GOLD analysis project Ga0209208, IMG submission 187694) | Host-associated microbial communities from peat moss isolated from Minnesota, USA - S1T2_Fd - Sphagnum fallax MG (SPAdes) (version 2) | ecosystem: Host-associated > Plants > Peat moss >...
GAAGTTCCAGCCTTTTTTTCTAACTGACGAAATCTCGCCAAAAAAGAATAATCAGTAATGGTGAAATGAAGAGATTATTTAGATTTTCAATCGTCAGAATTCAGAAATAACGGAAGAAAAATTTCCAGATTTCTGTACATGGTTCAAGTAGATAGCCAAAAATTCTAAAAGGATGTTTCAGCAAGAAACAGGGCTGCTGATCTGCTGGTGCTGCCTCAAACTGCTTTGATCTGCCAGTGCTGCACAAAGTGCAGAATGTGCCAGAAGAAAGTTCCAGCCTTTTTTTCTAACTGATGAAACTTCGCCAAAAAGGAGAAATAAAAATGACAAAATCATAAAATGAAGTGAATTTTGAGATTTAAAATCGCCATAGATCAGAAATAAATGTAAGAAAAACTCCCAGATTTCTTTACATGGTTCAAGTATATAGCCCGAAATTCTAAGAGCTGGTATGCTTCAGCTAGCAGTGGGTGTGCTGCTGTGCTGCTGTCTGGAACTGCTTGATCTGTCAAGGGTGCAGAATTATTAGTGCAGAATGTGCCAGAAGTTGAACCAGCCTTTTCCTTTAACTAACTAATAAGAAGAAAAAGTAAAAATGCTGAAACAATAGAATGAACTTTATTTTCAGATTTTCTCAATTGCAAGAATTCAAAAATTAATGTAAGCAAAAATTCCAGATTTTTATACAGGGTTCAAGTAGAGAGATCCGACAATTGGTTAAAAAGGATGTTTCAGCAAGCAAAGTAACAGTCTGTTCTGCTGCTGTTGCCTCAACTGCTTGATCTGCCAATTCTGCAGTTGTGCATAATGGATAGGGCCATCAGTATCTCGGGGAGCAAGGGAGGAGCCCATCTTAAAGGACAAGATATTCTGGTGTGAATTTTTTTTCCAGATTTCTATATATGGTTCAAGTAGGTAGTAGATAGCCAAAAATTATAAAACGATGTTTCAGCAAGCAACAGTCTGCTCTGCTGCCGCCTCAAGCTCTCAACTACTTGATCTGCAGAATGCGCAGATCATTCCAGCCTTTTCTTTCAGTGATGAAATCTCATTAAAAAGAAAAAGTAAAAATGCTAGAATGAAGTGGTTTCTGTGATTTTGAATCGCCAGAATTCAAAAACAGTGTAAGAATAATTTCCATGTAACTGTTTCAAGTATATTTTATAGTGCCCAAAAAAAAAACAAAAAAAAAAAACAGACTTTCATACAAAATTTGGCTAGATCTTCCTATGCATGATCCACCCTTTGGCTACATCACACAGGCAACAACCAGTGGACCCCAGCTCCTTTCCTCTCATGGATTTTTTTTCTTGTAATATTCCAGGTACCTATCCACTATCAATGTGAGGATTACGGAGAGAACAACCGCGCCCAGGTGAATCTTGACCCTCTCTTCAGCTCTAGAGAATTGCAAGAAATTGATGGCCGCCCAAAAACCTGAGCTGAAAATTTACTAAACTGCATGAGTACTCCCTCCAAGCACATTCATTCTTAAGTGAAGTAGAAGGAAAGACATGAAAAAACAATTTGTTGGGTGGATCATTTCCAAGACCCAAAACCAACTACTACCAACCTCCCACCTCAGCAAGCTTGAAATTCCAGTTTTAGGCTACTACAAACACACAGACAGTCCAATTCCCCATTGGGAAAATTAATTTGGATTCAAGATTTTACATGCCTGCAATTTTTTTCTTCAGGCAAAGATTGAAATCAACCACTTGGATTGATCTCTCTTGTGCCTATTTTCTGTTTTGTGCAGCATTCCAACTCTTCACCCATTTGAAAATACTTTAGTTCCATGTTCAACTCCATTTTTGACCCATTTGCAATATAGTCAATGAAGCTTCTGGGAGGTTCAATTTTCCACCTTAAAGAATGTCTTTTAAGAAAAATCTCACAACCCAACAAGCAGTTGGGTGGGTGGGTAGGTGGGTGGGGAAGGGAGACAACCCAAAAAAAAAAGAGAGTCATTGCTGGAAGATTCTTCAGTGCACAAAAGCAGAGGCTGCAAGCAAGTAAGCAGATCAGATACTAAGTGGGGGGCATCTAAACATAAGCCAAAAACAAAAGAGGAATCCAATGTTACTAACTTCTTAGTCTGCTCTTAACCGAAAGCAGGAGCAATCAGATGGCCCTTCTGCTCTGACAATGAGGAGCTGTAAGTTAACTCATTTGCTGCCATGTGCCAGCATTGATTGCTGCAGAGTCTCATTGAATCCATTTTTTTGTGCCAAAAATATTTTGGAAAAGCATTATTCTGTCATAAATTCCCTGTTTTTTAGAAAAGAATTCTCTGGAAAAGCGACTTTTTTTTTTTTTCTTGATTCCCCACAACTGCCTGCAACATTCTTGTGAATGATGGCCACTAAACATCACAAAATTGAAAACAAAAACACTCCTGCAGACAGATCAGTTCACACAGACTTGAGATTGGGGATCAGGGACGCTGTTGTATATCCAACAATTGCCACTCAAGTCCCCGCCACTCCGCACTCAGTTTCTGGCATTCATAATGTGTAACAACCAACCCCATTTGAGACTATCGGACAACAAATGAGGTGGAATTAAGCTTGAGCTTTTACATATATTCCACTCTTCATCATAGGTCATTTATTATAGTCTTTGGACAAAAGTAGTGTGTTTTATGGTATTTTTTGTCCATGCCAACAAGTGTCACAAATATTTCTGAAATTCTTTTTTGCCTGAATAGAACAACAGTGTCCTTGAAGGAAGAAAAGCCCTGCAAATGACTGCGAATTATTACTGCATTATTACTGCAAACTGCAAGTAATTTGCAACAAGATTTCAGCTACAGAACTGAGTGCAAGCTTTTGGCCTCAGGCTAGTTTGAATTAAGTAATGTACTATGAACATAATGGGTTGCTCATGAGAAACTCATCCATTCAAGCACCAGAACTTATACAGCTCCTGCCTGCAACCACCATACTGTCAACTTTTTTCACACTTATTTCCCTTGCTAATTATAAAGTACACCATTGTTGGCAGGTTTTGGGTATTAGGCATAGATTCATGTCCGGGTTAGGTTGTTGGGTATCTGGATTGGAGGTTCAAATTTTTTCTGGGATGAAATATATTATGATATCATCCATGCTAAATTAGTGTCTGCATTTGCCCCCAGCTAACTGAATAGGACAATATAGTGTGAAGGCACAATTTCTTTGAGTTGAACTAAGTCCCAGATTATGAGTACAAAGGGGGAAGTTTCTTTCAGTGCGTTTAGTGCATTGCCCTTCACATAAAACATGACATTGCCATGAACAATGGACCATATAACTTATACCTCAAATTGATAAATTTTGTGGACACGCTTAATCAGATGTCTAAAGAAGACAACCCCCCCCCCCAAAAGAGAAAATTTTGTTAAAATAGAGGGAAAAAGTGTGTTGTTTCATCCCACAATAATATAGAGGGGGAAAAAGGCTTGTTGTAACCACATAAGTATTGACTCTAACATATGCCTTGCGAATGTAATATGATGAATGGTAGCCAAGAAGTCATTCGTGGCCCATGGCTAATGGTGTAATTATCCACGGGCGGTTCACTATCTAATCACAAAAGTCTTAAGTTGCACCCTACACCTTTGTTTTAGAGACTTGTGAATTCAGCAACACAGGTGAAGTTTTACATGATTATGACTATGCTCAGAAGCTAGCTTACAACTTCCATTTTGCTGTGCGTTTTGCTCCTCACCCACCACATTATTCCACATGTCCGCGGGTGTGCAACTGATAAAGAGGAGAAGTAAGTTAGAAACTAATAAGTATGGTCACATAAAATGATCAGGTCTGATCTGATACAACCATGAGTGAGAGCCCACTAACTAGTCAGATCACATGCAGACCTAACTGGTTAGTGGCCGAAAGACTGGGGGAACATGGGTGCCAGCAAGGCAAGGAAAGTGGGCTGTCCCAGGACTTTCCAAGCATTATGACAAAAGGGTAACATGCATTTGTCATCACATTAATCCCAGATTCACTAGCAATGTGTGACGATTTGATGACATGTAGACTGGCTGATTTGTTGATGCGGACTTGGCAAAGTGGAGATGGGAAAATGGTAGAGAAGATATGGGCTTAGCCTTTTGCTACATTGGATTTTGCAAGATCAACTGGACAAAGACAAAAATAGCAATATAAGAAACATCAATTTAGCAAAGTAGTCATAATATAACACTCAGGTTTCAATGTAACCCAGTCTTTATGATATATAGGGTAGAGAAGCTGGTCATAGTACACTTAAGGTAAGGTTTCTGGCTGTTTTCTTCAGGAGGGGCCCATTGTTTATGGTGTTCAAACAGTAGATCGAGCCCTCCTCTTTGCACATCTATCACACTAAAAATTGTCAAAAATGGACTAGAGGCGAGAAAGTTACAGCCCCTTGAAGTAGGAGAGGTCATTTTTTACAAAAAAAAATTCAATTGAACAGCTCATAGCCTATTCTTTAACCCCTCAAAAAAATCCTTAAATATTACTCTCTTGCCTTTAGAGTTACAAGATGATTTGTAGGGCTGAAGATGGTGATTTCAGAACAGTTTAAATCACTGAATTTGAACCGAAAAAATGAGAAAGTTATGTGCCGATGAAGTAGGAGGGGTCAAAATGAAGAAAAATGAGAAAAAAAAGTGTTTTGCAATTTGAAAAAATATATTTCCTTAACTGCTCTTTTTTGGCTGCTCCTTTGGCTTTGCATTTTGAAGATGATTTGTAAAGCTTGAGAAGCCGTTTCTATAACATTTTAAATCACTCAAAATGAAGAAGAATTGGGAAAGATCTGTCAAAATGTTCGGTGATAGACTAGTGTTCAATGATGAGCCAGTCATCGTAGTTAGATTACAAAAATAAATATTGGCCTATCGAATACATTAAGGACTATCGAGGTCATTGCATCACCTCCTTGTTAGTATTTGTTAAACTTGATTATATTTCATTGGCATGTGTGTTCTTACTATTTCATCTTTATTTTATTTTGTTTCATGCTCGATCAATGTTTCTACTTACACTTCCATTTGCCCATTCCATTAGGTTTCTTTTTTCTGGGTGCACAATCAACATGTTTAATTGCAATTGCATTTGTTCTTACTATTTTCTCTCTTTACTTTTCTGTGTTTTTTATGCTTAACCTATGTTTTTACTTATCCTGTGCGGAAGAATCATTTATCAAGGCATTTCAAAAGTTTGAGGGAGTTAATTGACAATTTGTTGCATTCGTGATAGGATCATACTATTAAGTTGTGTAGCCATAAGGTATAATTATGCTTTTGTAAATGTCGTGACCTTTTGATATTGTACTCTTTTCAACAAGTTTTAATGAAAATTTTATAGTTGCACATGGTTAATTTTTGACTTATTTAAGCTATGATTAACCAAACGCTTCATCCTTAAAGCACTCGTAAACTCACCATGAATGCACCAAATTTTCCGTAATGATAGTCAACCATTCAGTTATTTGAAAATGCACTGATGCAGCCTGAACAAAGAAATTTTCATACAGTTTTAAATTTGTGGCATTCAAATGCTGTTGTCAGATTCAAAATGGGAAACGAGTCAGAACTCAAGCTAGACCAAAAACAAATCAAAACAAGAAGCAGAATCCCGTATATCAATATACGGCCTTCAAGTCACATGTAAAGTTGATTTCATCAGGGATTTCATTTCATCAGGGGCAGTGGTTCAAACCCAATTGCAGCTCAACAAGTCATCACTCAGCTTTGAAGGCATGCATTGTATAATTCATTCATGGACCCGCAAGTTTTCCCAAGGACAAATAGGGTTTGCAAGTTGCAACCACGTAGGGGTTGTTCATTGACTCTCTCACTCATTGGAATTAGTCCAGAGTCCAGACAATTAAATCCAATTTGGATTTAAGCACTAAATGGAGTTATCCCTAAAGTTTGGCGATTAGGGGGGCGAGAACTGCCAGTTTCGGCATAATAGGGCATCAAACGCATAACTGGGAATGAAAATTTTACAGAAGGAAATAACTGGGACCCAAACTAGTTTTTCCACCAATTTTGGTGGTAAACTGAGTTTCATCCTGTGTTTTCTTTTTCCTGAGCGCCTGCACTGCTGATACATATATTTTTCACAACTGCTACAATTACTCTCAAACCTTGTGCATTGAATGTTGAGTTTCAGCATTTCATACCCAGATTTAATAAAAAATTCCTCATTTTGCAGATACCACTGAAAGAGGGGATAGGGAGCAAAAGCAGAGGAGAGAGGGGGTGAAACAAAAGGTGAATGTTAGAGTTTTCCTTAAAGTGGTGCCCTGTTGGGTCCCACTCTCACCTCCTTTTTGGTCCTTCATCTTTTCCTGGTTGTTGTTGGCAAGAAGGGATTAAACTCTGAAAACCGAGCATGAAACTAACTCCCTTCCAACAACATTTTTCTCAACCCATGGGCTGCCCACCTAGAGTTGATGCTATAGAAGCTATATTGGGATTAAGGAAGGCCTAAGGAGGCTATGAGGCTCATGGACTGGACATTAGGGCGCTATGAGCTAGGGGGCTAATTGGCTATATGAATAATATGGCTACCTAGGTGATATGGTTATATTGGTTATATGGCTTATGGGGTATATGGTGTCTGAGCTAATGAAGGTTATAGGCTATGAGTTTAGAGGTTTTAGTTTTTGGTTTTAGAGTTTAGTTTTCAGGGCTTAGGTTTTAAGGTTTAGCTTTTTGAGGTTTCAAACTTGAAATTTTAGTTTTAGGGTTTTATTTTTGGGGTTTTTAATTTGAAATTTTAAAGTTTAGTTTTTAGGGTTTGTGTTTGGTCTTTCTAGGGTTTATACTTTAGGTTTAAATTTTAGAGCTTTTGATTTCAGATTTTAATGTCTAGTTTTTTGGGGTTTATGTTTGGTATTTTTTACATTTAAATTATAGTGTTTAAATTCTTGAAATTTTGGACTTCAAATTTTTTAATGTTTGTATTGGGTGTTTTAGGGTTTTTTTTTTAAAGTTTAACTTGATTAGTTTTGGAATTAGGATTTTACAGTTTAATTTAAGGCTTGTGTTTGGATTTTATAGGGTTTAACTTTTAGGGTTTGTGTTGGGCTTTTTGGGTTATAAATTTGTAACTTTAACTTTTGGAGTTTTGAGGTTGGGTTTTAAGGTTTAGTTTCTAAATTGCTAATATTTACAAATTAAAATTAGGGGTTAGGGTTATGGTTATAAGGTATGTTTTGTGTTCATGTAAAAAGTTGAAGGTATGAACCACATTTTAACACTATGCTTGGGGACCATGGATTAAAATTGGTGGTGGGTTAGGTGTTTTAGGGTATTGGGTTTTATGGTCTATTTTTTCAAGTTTAGGGTAGGGTGTAATGTTTAGAATATGGATTTAAGGGTAGTGTATAAGGTTTTTAACTGAAGTCTTTTAATGTTTGAATTGATAGTTTTGGGTTTGAAATTTAGGGTTAGAACTTGAAATTTAAGGTTTAAGGTTTGAAATTATGGTTTATAACCTAAATTTTAAGGTTAGGCTTTAGGGTTTAAATTTTCAGGTTTTATGGATTGGATTCAAGATTTAGAGTTTGAATTTAAAGATTCAAATTTGAAATTCAATTTAGGGCTTAAGGTTGTAAGGGTTAAATTTAAGGTTTGGATTTAAATTTAAGGTTTAGGGTCTGAAATTTCATGTTTAAGGTATGTGGATTCAAAAGAAAATGGAGATTTCTAAAAGAGGTTGGATTGCACAAAACCAATGTTTTCACATCAAACAATTAGTTATAGTTCTAGAATTGCCCTCACGTTATTATAAATTCCTCTAATATCATTATTGAATCTTTAACCATCTTCATTTTTTTAATTTTTATCTTACTTTTCCTTTCATTGTTGATATCCATTTTGTTTAACATGAAGGCGTTGTGGACATTAGATGTGAAAAAAAACCAACTTTGCCATGGTTGCCATGTTCTTGAAGTTTTAAACCGTTATTTCCCCCTTGTTGGGCTTTGCATTTTGGTGAAAGTGGTCATACAATTAGGGTCCAAAAAGGTCACACCAAGGGATGGTCCATATGAATTATTAAAAGGAGAGCTAAAATTAGCTAAAAGATTGGGACAGGGTTATGGGTGTGCAATCAATGAAGTTTTGTTACCTTTTTAATGCATTTTAGTTTGCATGTTCATTCATGACTTTTAATTGTTCCAAAACCTCATCACACTATAGTGTCATCCATTCCTCTTTCAAAGTCTCTCATAGATAATTTTTCAAGGTCTCCTTGGCAATGGGGCATCAATGTAAGCCTCTAAATAATCTTGGTAAATGAAATTTCATGTTGCATTTGTGACTAATTGAATCACCTATTTTTGTTAGTGTTATAAATAATAAAATGAATATTATACACCACCACAATTGTATGGATTCCACAATTTGCCAAAGCACCTTATCCTAATGGTTTTTTTTTTATAATGTAAGGTAATGGATTCAAACTATTAAATTTTTATTATGAATTCACCTACTTCTAAAAAAATTCATTGTTCCCTTAAAAGAACCCACACACATAATATTCACATTTTGACCTAAACAAACAACCAAACTATGCCATTATTTCTAGATTTCCAAAACAACATTCATTAGATTTTTAAATTACAAAACCACTTTATGCATTTTTAGGTTAATTCAACACCCATAGACCCTAATACGATCAATTTGGATTGTCCAAGGGAGCTACAAAGTCACTTGAAGCACTTCAATGTGAATTTCAGCCCACAAACCCTAATATGATTCCAAGGGTTCTTCAATTGAACTACAAATCAAATGGCCAAATTTGAAGGACAATAACACCCACAAAGCTTAAACATGTGACCATGGATTGTCCAAGATTAAACTTATGGAACCAGTTTTAACAATTGAATGTCAACTTCATGCCCATAAATTTTAATTTAATGACTATGGGCTTTCCAATTGACCTATAAACAAATGGTCAATTTTGTAGGTCAATAACACACCCGTAAAACTTAAACCTCACCATGGATTATTTAATAAAATTGTAGAACCACTTTATTGAATGTCAATTTCATGCCCACAAACCTTAAATTGATTGCCATGGACTATCCAATTGAATTGCGAAATGAATAAAAAAATTTGAATGTGAATTTCATACTCGCATAAAATGATACCATCACAAACAATTGACTAATTGACCTACCTCCCAAATGCAAAATTTTGAAAACATGATCCATACCCATTTACCCAAAATACAATCTTAAAGGATTTTCCAATTTTGGAGATTAAATCCATATTTATAGAGCTCAAACACCATTTGGAAGGACTTCCTATTTGAATTGAGTTTTTAAAATTATCAAACCATAAACCTTATAATTATCTCATGTGCTTTGAATCATAAATATTAATAAACCAACTTATGAATATCCCTAAACATGTGATTGATAAAAAAAATTCTATGCAACATATTAAAATTTTTAATGTGAAATGGACTCTCAAGGATAAAAATTTACAACAATCATTTATATATATGGAAAGTTTTAATGCACTTCACTAATATTTTTTTGTGATGATTCCCATTAAAGTCTGAAACAACATCAATAATTAAAAAATTGACAATGTTAATTTTGAATATGGCTTTAAATTTTATGTTTCTATGTAATCTAGAAAAAATACAAGTGTGACAATAATTATCCTCATCCCACAAATTTAAAAGCAACAAAATTTTATCCTTAATGTTGGCTCGATAAACTAACCCATTTGCAACACATCATAAGTGTGATTCACCATTTTCACAAAAGTTTAAAAAAATAAGGGAACCATGCTTGGTGACATGATCACAAAATAACCAAAAGATGTCACCCTAATAGGTTTGGTAGTAGATACAATCATAGATGAAAATGTCTTAGCTTTATGCAAATTTGTAAAGATTTCATACATATTCAAGGAGAAGTAGTGTGCATGTGAGGCCTAGGAAAAGTTCAATGTCAAGTAGGAATTCCAAATTAGCTTTTACATGGGAACTTGTTAATTGCTTTTCAAACATACCCACCACCAAACTTCTATATTTTGAAACCATCCAATTGCTTGATGACAACATCAAAATCCATTGAGTATTAACATTTTTCAAAATCTTTTTCGTTTTGTGTTCAAGAAGTCCCAACATACAATGAACTCCGAACAAGAGAATAACATGTTTTATCCTTTAGTTGTTTAGTCACCCTTGTTTTGGTCCCCTAGAACATAATAACACCATTGGCCCCAAAGGACACAAGCTTGGAGGGCACATTAAATTTAGATAAACCACCATATTGCATCAATGCATCAACAAACACTTTAATTAAATTGTTGATAGTGGAACCATCAACAACCCTTTATATGGTCATTGTTCTAATGTTTTCATGGGTTGTTGAGGACTTTTAGGAATTTGAACAAGTTTTTCATCTCTTCATAATCAATCATGAGACATTCAATTATCAACAAATGAAAAATTGTAGCAAATTACACACATTTATGTTTTTTTTAGTAACAAAATCTTTGGCAAATTGCTACATCACATTCTCACACCCATTCATTATAACAAATTTTTTCTAAGTTTTTACATCTTGGTTGTTTGTGTTGCCATAAAATCACCTACAACACCTAGACAAGGACATTTTTCTTTTTAATGCCATCCATGCTTTTGCAAGCCATCAAACTTCAACACTATCTTTTGTCATTTTTCAACATTAATATAAATTCTATAATGAACTTGGGTAAATTCCCATTAGACCCCATAATTGTTTTGGCCTAGCCCAAAGTTTGGCTACTGGGTGTATGCACTTTAAGGTGGCTCATTTTCAACGGATGTTCCATTGTATAAAAGTCCATACAATAATGTTAAAATGATTGTTTATTTTGATATCATTAATTTAGTGGGGAATTACATGGTGGTTAATGAATTAAAAAACCCATATGAAAATAAGCCATTATAATTTTTTTAATGTACATGTTAAAAAATAAAAATTGAAATCCACCCAAAAATGATTATGATATGGACATATAAAAAAACAACTCATTTTAGGCCATTCAAAAGTTCATAACATGTTTTTGGTTAAATTTTTTTCTAACAAATGTTTTGCACATATGTTCTTTTTGTTTTAACATATCATATATCGAGTCCTTATAATATATCCCAAATAAAATTCATACAGAAAAAATGCATGTATATAGAGGCACAAATAACAAACCAATCCATATTTTTCAACTTCAAAAATCCATTATTATATATTGTGTGTATACATGTTGCATTTTTAAAAAAAGATATTTTCTTTTTCAAGTTGAAAATCTAAAACTAATCACAAATTTGAAAAAAATGTATTTTTATGCCATGTTAATAACATGTAAATGCGCGCCACTTTATAATAAATTGGATTACAACATAAAAAATGAACCTTCTTATTTGCAATTTGGGTACCCAATAATCCTTTAAAAACTAAATAATTCTGATTTCTTTTTTCTTTGTTTTTTTGGTCTAGGGGCAAGATTAAAATTTCATGGAGACATAAAACTAAATGTAAAAATTGAACAAATTGCCCTTTTGTTGCGACCCTAGCCTTAGGCTCGTGACTAAGGTTAGGGCTTGCGAAGGTGCGAGCCAAGAATGAAGTCAGGAGTCACATTTTATGCTCCTAGGAGTGTGGGAGGTTGTGAGGGAATGAACCCCCACACTCTTAAGTGAATCCCCACTTGGGGAGTTGGATTTTGGATGGACTTCTGAATTTTTAGAAAGCGATTGTAGGGGTCAAAACCCATTAGATCAAAAAAATTCTTATATCATTGAATTTTTTTTGGAATGTAGATGTCTAAAATGGGCTTGCATGACCCATTTGGGTTCTTGAAACATAATTTATGGCCAAAAGAAAAGTCGATAGTCAAATTGGCAATTTGACTCCCAACCATTAAAAGTCGAGAATCGCCCTGATTTTCTTACATGTAGATGACAAGCAACATATCGTTGAAAAGCTCTCAACAAGGGCTACAACTTTTTTTTAGACTTCATTTCAATCGGAGGTCTGCACACAAAGTTATGAACGTCCAAAGTTGTAGGAGTCCTATTTTTTGAAATTTCAGGATTCCCACTTGGGAGTCTCGGGACAAAATGACATTTGGGTGCTAGACCTGTGCCCAAGCACAAAGTATATTATAAGGGGGAAGGTGGTGACTTCCCCCAAGTTTGGGCCGTGGTGAATCTTGTGAGTCCATGTTTGCCCGTGGTTCGTCCGTGCACCAAAGTGCTACAACTTTGCATTAACCAACTTGTTGTTTGGTTTGTGTAGGTCTGTGTGAGTAATTGAATTACTTGTCAATCTTCCTAATCCCCATCTCGAAGCTCCAACAAGCCCCTCTACCCCCGAAATGTTGCGAGCCAGGGAGTGTGCCCCAACTCCTTCTCCTTCTGTTATCTTTACCTTTGGACTCATAGTTGAATCTATCAAGGAGCTTGGGGGTGCATCACCTTTCATCTATAATGATTTTTTTGTAGCTTGCAACAAGGTTAAGCTTATTTCGGTTCCCATTTACAGAAACAACCTTTGGTGAACGAAATGAACTAGTAAGAAATTTGATGAAGGATAAATAACGACAACAAAAGAAATTTGTCATGAACTTCAATGAAAGCATAATGAATTTGGGAAAAGGATTAAAAAACCTAATGTAAACATTTATTCAAGCCCAAGAGTTAATATGTGGCTTCATTCATAAAAACTTGTCAAAGCTTGGATGTAACCAAGATTTAAAAATCAACTAGATGATGAATAAAACAACATAAAAAAATTAATGGAAAATAATGGGTGTAATAACAATACAATGACAAAGCTTGCAATGCACACCAACAATCCACAAATCAAAATCAAAATCAAAATTGGAGCTTTTAAAAAATGAACACATAAAATAAAAGACATGAGAACATGAACACAAAACTAAATGCATGAGAAGAATATGCACTTGGTCAAAATGCTTGTCAACTTTTGAAATTTTTCTCCTCAAAAATTGAACAATTTTCATACAATTTCAACAAATTAAAAACCAAGATTCTCACAGCCTCATTTTCAAAGCTTGGTAAGCTCACAATCTTACCTTTAAAGCTTCAAGTACAGAAAGATCTCAATAAATATTAGCAATAAAGTTGGCAATTCGACCTTAAAAGGTGATGGACTAGAAGCATTGATAAGACATATCTCCTCATGAATGTGTGTGATGACATCCATGGATGTAACAAGATGAGTTTAGGGCAAATGGAAAATGAGAGAATGTGAAATTGTGCAATGCCTTTTGATTGTGGCATGACTTTTGACATCTTAAAGCATGGGAATGTTGTGTTTGGATGCAACTATTCTTCATCATCAATTGTGTAGGTCACCATCATTTAATGGATCTTTGGAAACATATGGCAAAAAATGCATTTTTCCCAATTTTTTATTATCCTTTGGGTGTTGTAGAACCATTTTTGAGGTCAAAATTATGCAAAATTTCGTACCAATTTTTTTTTTGATTTCAACCCAAATATATTATCATGGGTGCACACCTAATAAAATACATATATGTGACATATCTAATTGACAAGATGTTTTGACTAGAATAAATATTATGTCTAGTTAATATATGGACATTATATGGTTTACAATTTCAGGCCCAATCTTATTTAGCCTCAAGGAAACATTTATTTTCAAAACACCCCATTCAAAGGCCATAACCTACACTAAAATACATTTTATTTTATAATGTTAAATTACTTCCTTTAGTTATGGTTGAAAACATCAATAGGTGATAAAGTATTAACAGAAAAGTTTCAAACTTTAGTCTTGTTTTTTCTTTCCTTTTTCTTTGTAGAGATTTTCCAAAAGGTAAGGTAACCAAACCAAAAACAAACATTACATTTTTTCAAGCATTGAGTTTTGTGCCTAAATTTGGTGTTCATTAAGTTGTAAATGTGGGTTTGTATTAAAATTAACCAAATAAAGGTGAATCCCAAGTGCTTGATTTCATTGCATGGGCCCATTTTTCAAACTAATTAAGTCCATTAAAGGTTTGATTAAAATATGCATCCAAGCCTATTGTTGGCATCTTAAAGGATGAAATTGTGATAATTTAATGCTACCTTCCTTGTTACAGTATGGAACATCATATATTACCATTAAATTTACTAGCATACATAAAAATGTTTGATATTACATTTTACTTGATGCGTAAACACAAAATGTGAAGGCCAATGATAAGATATACTTAGCAAGTGACATTTTAAAAATTACAAACTAACCATTTTGTGTGCATTTTTGTTAATGTGAATGATACAAGACATAATTATGAATAACAATGCGAATTGTAATAACAAGCTAAGCCAAATCTTTTGATTATTGCTTAACACAAAATTACAAGGATTAAAAAGTTTGAAACTTCTAAGGATTAAAGGTGTAATTCATTAGAATACTTAGGTGAGTAATATGGATGTGAACAACTTGTGGATTCAAATCCACTAATTGAATTCCAACATTATTATCTTCTATTTGTTGTATCGCCTAGGTTTATCATGTTCAACAATCAAATTGGTTAAACAAGCAAATTACCAACACATCAAACTAATGCAACAACTATTCACGTGAGTGTCGTGGTTTCCATTATTGGGAGTCAATTGTGATGTTATCAAGACATTGACAATGGCCATCATGTGTAGGATAAAAATAATAATTTAACCAATATCACCCAAATGAGATCAAACCAACCAAGTAGGGATGGACCACATTACAAACATCTTAACAATTCAATGATGGGTTCAATCTAAGTGTTCAAAGTTGCATGTTCCAAGACAAGACAATTGGGCATCTAATCACGCTCACAAAACTAATGTTAAAAGTGGTAGAAATTATGCAAGAAACAGTCACCCTTTCAAGAATGGGATTATAGGTTAAAGGTGGATGAGATGGTCCAAAAGGTTTAATTTAAATCTATCACTAAAGGTTGAACAAGGTTTGGAGGTTAGATGCACCAAAGGTTCGTGCTTAGCAAATGTCAAAATGTTTTACACAAACTTAGTTGAAGCTTATGATATGCACAAATACTAACCAAGTCAGATATGGAATTACAACAAATCGAGTACACAAGTTAATTGAAATGGAGGGGCCTTGGTTCTAACAAAGATAGGCTCAATATCAGTGCATTCTATTACACTATATGAACAAGAATGTTTATCTTTATTTTCAATTCAACATGGGAGTACTTGTTAAATTTCTACATATTCAAAGGTAAACAATTCCATTGAATGTTATGAATATGAGGCTACAATGGCTATGTAGTCAAAAACTTGGATAATAGCCATCCTTTTTGACAAATGGATTTCACATTTTATTCATTACATTCAAGATCATGAAGGAAACCTTTGTTTAATTAATTGGCACTTACTTGTTTTGGATGGCCATAACTCCCATGTGACCATAGATGTTGTGCACAAAACCATGAAGGTGGGTTTTGACCTAATCACTTTGCCGTCACACATAAGTCAAATTACAACCTTTAGATGTTACATGTTTTAAACCTTTCAAGACAACATTTAGGGCTTATAAAGATGTGTGGATGTTGGTTAACAAAAAATATGGTGCTACAAAAAAAAATTTAATGTTGTGCGTACATTTAGTTCTAAAAATAACATTGACTCCACAAAACGTATACAAGGGGTTCAAAACTACTAGAATATGGCTGCTTGATCTTAATGTCATGGCAAGCAAAATGCAACCCAATGAATAGTTTGTGGAAACAAACATGATTTCCACATATATAGTTGACTAATAGGTTGAAAAGATATTGAGTGATGCCCTCTTACCACTAGACCCAATGCTTGCCATTATTATGTTGATGTTGAAAGGCAATATGATGAAATGTAGGAAGCTAACTACATTCAAATGCCCAGTGATGAATGATTAACAAAGAACAATGATGCGACATGAACATCAATGACAATCAATGATACATGCATGGCACTCACACCAAAAAGCCTATTACCCCCTTGCAACCACATTATTCAATTCCTAATTTTGCTCAAAGTTGTGATGTGAACCATGTGACGAACCACAATAGAAGAATCGTTCATTGATTATAACAAGAACATCATGATGACCTTTAATGATTATGTGATTAGATTTGAACATAAATTGATATGTAAGGAGATCAAGATTAAGGAAAGAGAACCTTGAAAGGAGTCGATGCTTGCATCGAAAAAAATGCATGTAGTTGAAAATATTGGAAGAAAAATTGCTAAACATAATTGGTTTGATGAAAGGGCCATGAAAAAGGAATTTTATGAAGCTTGGTCTACAAAGCCTTATGTTGAGGTTAACGAGGTGTTACATGTTACAATTCGAGTTAATGTGCTTTTATTACCATATATTTATCGAACTCCAATT
>Ga0209208_10006272_pt1 | contig 16404 bp, 10 predicted proteins | sample S1TSphfallax_3_FD_187694 | JGI IMG/M metagenome (GOLD analysis project Ga0209208, IMG submission 187694) | Host-associated microbial communities from peat moss isolated from Minnesota, USA - S1T2_Fd - Sphagnum fallax MG (SPAdes) (version 2) | ecosystem: Host-associated > Plants > Peat moss >...
TGATGCAGATTCAAGCTTGATCTACTAGTCCCTCTTCCTAGTCTAATCCATGGGCTCCCAACTCGACCCTCTACCCCTTTCTAGAGTTGGAAGCTGGGAGCGTGCCTCCAAGTCTCAACTTTCCGCAACTTGACTTTGTGAAACCCTCAGGTGGGTTTCACCCTGTGACTTGGGAGCATGTCAAATGTGGACCAAAAATGGCATGATAGCTTTCATTAAAAATATATTTTTGTAATGTATTTTGATTATGACACTATCGTGACATTTTGGGGTGTCAATGTTTGAGTTTTAAAAAATCATATTAAAAAAATAATAATTAGTGGTGACCATTTAATACATCCAAAATACAATATTTGTGAAAAAAATTATAAACACTCACAAAATTCATGATGTGCTAGTGGACTTCATCATTTTTCTTCATCATTCAATTATTTTGAAATTTTTCTTCAAAGTCCCCCAAACTTTCATGCCATCTTGAAATGGTTTAGAAAACCTTTATTTTCAATTTCTTGTGACATTTATGATGATGCCTCACTAATAAATGAACTCACCATTACAAACTATGATAATGATGAATCCATTTAGAAGTTTTTTATGTGATGTTATGATGGAGGGCAAACAAATTAAAAACTCCCCCATTTGGTGTAAAATATTAATTTTCAAATTATTAAAATATTACACCTAAATAAGTTACATAAAAATCACATTTTTGAATTCCTTTCCATAAAATACAAAATAATTAACTTGGGACACATTGTAATCCACAAGGGTGTGGAAAAAACTATTATGTATCACACAATTTTATGGACACTCTAATTTGCAAACACCCATAATGGGAATGTCACATGCACAAAAACAACCATGAGCATAAAATTTCAAATGTGCAAAAAGTTCACAAAACATTATAACAAAACAAGCCTAAACCTAAGTCCAAACTTGCTCCAAATATGGTCTTGAACAAAGACATGAAATACAAAAAGAAATATTTATAAAGGAATTTCATTCATGTTGCATGAAATAACACAAAAAAAGTAGAATAACACTTGAATTGGAAGCGATCATGTATTTAGTTAATTCCAGACTTTTGGAAAGTCCAAAATTAATAATTAACCATATGAAAATTGGAAAATTGAAGAGAAGCTTTCATTTGGGGGCCATCAAATGATGCAACAATAAATATTAATAATGTTTTGCCTCACAAAATGATCCAACAAATAAATGTTAACAATGTTTTGTTTCAAATTTGATCCCAACCATTAGGTTAAAAAAAGTCCATAATTGACAATTTAGTCTAGAATTAATTGAATACAACTTCTATTGTGCAAGGTTGTACTTTATATTGATCTTGAACAATTTGAAAGTAATTGGAATGGACTATTTCTATATACATACCTATTTGGGGGACTACCTCAAAGAAGTAGCTTTTATTTAATGCCCATTGTCCAAGGAACTTTCTTGTGCACCTTCTTCAAGAATATGGAGGAAAAGAAAAATGCACACTAAAATGTAATAATTTTCAACACATGTTTAGTCCAAGAAACCAAGTGTTTATATTTATAATTTGCATCACAAGAGTTCAATGGCAAGGTTTCATTGAAGAGATTTTTCCCACATTAACTTAATGTTTATGATTTTATTTTATTTCTAAAACTAAGTATTTGGATTATTAATTCTAATGGGTCATTATTCAAAAAATCTACATACTAATATTCTAGTCCCCAACATCCTTTCAAAAAAAATCTAATTGGTATTGTGTCACCATATCACATTCCATGTTGACTTTGAAATTGTCACATGCATGGAATTATAAAGGATAGGTTTAAATTTAAATCCAAAACATGAAATAAAAAACCAAAAAAAGAATGCCAAGGCTGAAACCAAGAACATAAAGTGTGCAAGATCAAAGTACAAACAAATTTTATGGTAAGAACATAACAAGGTTATGGTGTAAGATCATACATTGTATTTGTGTTGAACAAATTAAAGGTACTGGGGGGTTGTACCTTTATTCATACCCCTTTGGGGACGTAACTCAAGGAAGTTTCAATGGAGGTTTCCATGTGCCCACTAACTACGAAAGCTTTTTAAAACACTTCCTAACTACAAGTGAATTATGAGTTAATTAAAACTTAACTAATAATGAACTAAAATGTTAATTGTGAACCAACCAAAAGTTAACTAAAAGTGGAATAGAAGTGAATTAAAAGTTAATTAAGAATGAATTAACAACAAATCATGGATGAACATCCATATCAATGATCTCCATTCATCATATGAAAATGGTTTCTATGATTTTTATATCCATCATTATGGAATGTATCCACTAGAATAAAAATTTCAATTGAGATTATAGTTTGTAATTAAAAATAAGTTGCAACCAACACATACAACAAAAATGCCATTAGTTGCATAAGTGAAGTTACATGTAATATTTAATTGCAAATGATGATTTAACATGATGTCATCACATTCCACATGGATTTAATGTATATGGTCAACATATACAACTTCATCCATTGACCATCCATATAAAATTTGCAACTAGTTACCATTATTTGCAATTGTTATAACCTATTACATAATGACATGTAATAACATAATATTTTTATTTTTATTTAGGTTTAGCCTTGAAAATTAAGCCTCTTTGATTAATTCATCCCAAATTACACATTTTTAAATATAAAAATGTAAAGCAAAACATCTTCATTTTATACTTTTCCAAGATGAAAATGAAGAACAAAGCATATAAGATAAATGTTTGTGATTAAATTGTAACCAAAGAGTTTATCCCATATCCTTTGTCTTTTTTTTCAATTGTGTGAGATATATATATTAATTAACTAACCAAAATTAATTGTAACATAAATTATTAAATAATAGAAAATGTAAATCATTAATAAATTTAATTTAAGTAAAAAATTAATACATTTTTATTAATATTAAAAAATTTAAAATCTACTATTATTAAATAATAAAATAATAATATTTTTTACTAACTAAAAATATTTTTAAAAATATATTATTATTATTTATTTATATTATTATTATTATGAACTAACTAATTAACTTGTAACTAATAGTAGTTATATATTAAATATAACTATTATTCTACCTACCAAATTATTCAAGTATTTACTTACCAACTTACTTAACCTACATAATCACAATATATGCAAAAATATATATTTAATATGCCTTAAATACAAGATAATTAAATTCATGAATATATAAATATACCCTTAATATATTCCAAAACACCTTAATATGCATCAAAGGTATATGTACATCATATAGAAGTAACCAAGTTGCAATTACTTTTGCAACTAATTGGATATAAAAACCTCTTCTTAAATGAAAAACCCAAAAAGAAGTCAACATGGAAAAATGTAAAACCTAATGATCACAAATTAGTTACAATGTAATCATAAGAAAAGTTTTAGATTGAAATGGATGGTGAATAATTGTAAAAATTATAAAACATAATTGCAAATGACATTTTGTCACATGTAAAAACAAATTGAATGATTGCATAATACAAGATTTCTTTTAATGATCATTGTTTTTGATAATATTTTGAAAACCAACATGTTTTGACAATTTGAAATTTGATCATGAAATTCATATGATGTGATTATATGAAATTGGATATCAAATTTCTTTTTTTGTTAAGTCCTTTTTGCACACACATGTATGTTAAACATGTTCATGAATGAGAGGATTCACAACCTTGTTGACGCCTTGAATATCAAACTTCTTAAGGTGATTCAAGGTGTTTATTTGTTGATGAATGCATGGTATTTCTAGAATTATAGGGTCCAAGAATTCAATATAATTTGTCAATTTTCCCTATTCGCAAAATGCAATAAAATTTTGATTTTCAAATTTGAAGCATTTTGGCAATGCCATAGTAGTTGGGACATACCAACCTTATTGGAAAGGTCACATATGTTCTTCCCAAAAAATATATAATCATCATATTACTTCACTTATTTGTTCAAGATTATTACTCTAACTAAAAAAAATATTATACATAAATTTTCAAAACTAACAATTCAAATGATGTGTTATTAATGGTTGAAAACTTATGTGCCTTATTAAACATAAACAATGTAATTTGAATTTTTGAATTATAAGAAAGTGAAGCCTTCAAAAAATATGTTTTAAATACATTTACAATCAAGCATTTAAAACATAGTTTTCTATATGCATGTTAAATGCAATTCAATAATGTAAAATACATCAAATGTTTTTTAATAGTGTGAAAAAGTATGCAATTTTTGCAAGTAAATTGAGTGTACATTTTTAAAAAGGTCAATAGTTCATCTATGAAACTTTTAAAAAGATGTCCATGTCAGATTTGATATAGTCACATAGTTTTAAAATTCAATTTGTGAAAAAATTTCACATTAGTTCTAACTTTTTTTTCACATGCAATATTTCATTATAAGCATCATTGAGGACTACACTTTTAATACACTTTAGCATGCTTGGACCCCACAATGTTTAATGACAATTAGTTTTAATCAAAATGCATGATAATGCTAGAGCTATCAAACCCTTTTTAGACTTTTTGCAAAGTGTATTGTATTTAAATGCCATAAACACATTGTAGAATCATCAATTTGAAAAAAATATTTATGGATTAATATTGTCAACTTGAATAAGAATATTTATTGAGGAGTAAAATTAAATAAACATACACCAATCCTATAGTAATTTTGACTTTTAAAAATGAGCATATGGACTATATTTGGGTTATGCATTAACATTCAAGTGCATTTTTTATTATGATTTCATCTCAATATTTTTTATAAGGACTTAATATATGATACATGATGGATAAAAAAATATTGATTGAAAAAAATTACAACAAAAACTCTAATCAACAAATAACTATGGACTTTTGAATGACCAAATTTAGACCCTATTTTCAAAAGTCCCTATCTTGGTCATTTTTTGTTGGATTGATATTTTTCTCCAATAACATGTATGTTAAAAAAATTGTCTAAATGTGCAGCCATTTATATATATGGACTTTATTAATTGATTAATCACCACATAGGGCCCATTCAAAATTGGTTTTTAACTATTTCTTCCATTCTAGTGTTAAAACATGGACTTTTGGAACTTGGACTCTTGCCACTTTTAAGCCACCTTAACTTGCATCTACCCTATTTGATATTTTTTTATTGTAATGGAAATTCATAATTGGAATTAATCTTGTGAATTTTGAATAAAATTTGATTAACTTGAAACTTGGCTAATCATTTTGCAAAAAACGTATTAAATAATGAACTAAATTTTTCAATATATGAGTATATTTATCACAAAATAATACATGGATCGCATTTCATATGAAAATTTGTATTATTTTTGGATCAAAATCTGGGTGGTGAACATTATTCATACAAGTTAACAAGTTCCATTGATATTGACAAATTTCTTAAAGTACATCACTCATTAAACATGTTTTCTATCCATAAACCATAAAAGTATTATAACAAGTTATTTGATTTTTAGAAAATTACTTTGAAATGAAAGAGAAACACATATATGAATTGCTAAACATCATTTTTTCGTTTAGCTTTTGTTTATGAACATGGCATGGATTCAAAAATATAGGTGTTTTAATGTCAAAAAAACCTTCCAAATTATGTGCGATATAAAATGTATAGATTATACACTTGGGCGAGTTCATGCTAAAAGGATCCACACCCAACTTCTTTTCCAAAAGCACAATGACAAGGAGTTAACATTGGAGGGTGATGTGGCATGCAATCATTGCACAAAATTTATGTTTCAATAACGTTTTTGAATTTTATAATTAATTTTTACATTTTTTATTACATCTTAAAATTTTCAATGTGACAAATTAGTGACAAAGAGAATTAAAATGATGATCCCAAACCATGTAAAGTGTAATAGTTATTCAATTTTATAACGTGATTTTTAAAATAATAACATTATATTAACTAAACCAAAGTTGTATATTTTCCTATAACTTTCAATTCTAGTTTGAAATAAATTTGAAGACTAGTATGGTGAAAGGTATATACCAATGTTGGGTGGGTATGTATTTGATTGGTTATATATATATGGGTGTTTCCACACTAACATGAGCAGACCTGCACATGTAGGTGAAAGTCTTTCCTAAAATAATCTAAAAATATCGGGCCAATTCTAAAATTTTAAAAATCATCAAAAAACTCTTTTGACCTTACAAGATATTGCATTATCTTATAATGTAAAGGTGGGTTTAAGGAATTTTATCCAAAATATGTCATACTTCAGAAATTTCCCTAAAAAAATTGTTTTATTGTATTTTTTTTAAAACATTACTTACAATGCCTTAATGAATGCTTTTGAGTCTTGGTTTATTGGAGTGAACCAAAAATGGAGAATATTTTGGAGTTTGGTATTCAATTCATAAAATTTACACTTAAAAATGAGGTATTTAAAAAACTTTATTGATATTTTGAAAAACTTAAGTACTAGCATCTCTTTGGAAATTTTATACTAAATTTGATAGTGAATGTGCATGGATAATATTTTATGGTACCTAATATTGTGACTACACCCATATAACAATTAGAAATGCTTTTTGAAAAATTGGACCCATTTCATACCCTAACTATTTAAGAATTCTAATACCCCCCAATTTCATCAAGCCATTGTTAGATATTTAAATACTTCAAATTGGACCCAACCTAATGGGAAAATTTAACAAAGGGTATCAACCTCAAACCTCAATATATAACCTCTATAAGACTTAAAAGAGTTTTCAATTAAGGTTAGGGCTTGTCGTAATTTAAGGTTAGATGTCATTTTCATTCCCATTATGTTTTTTGCATTTGCAACATCTCAATGTTTCTATCATTTACAATGTTGCTTTTGATTGCACAAATCAATGCAAGCTATTGGGCCCAAGCACCAAATCAAGCTTTCACCATGCAACATACATTTGTCAACAAAGTAAATGAAAGTAAGTGGGTTTCCACTATCCAATTGTCTTTTTTCCATGCTTTCATGAATGTGCGTGAGTGATGGGTTTAAGATTTAGGACTTTTGAACTATGTTGCTTCTTAAGTGTTGATCTCCTTTTGCCAACCAACCTTTCTACTTGTTTTCTTGTAGCCTTTAAGCAAGTTTTGTGCTTGCATTTTTTTGCCTTTCACCAAACATTCTTTTTTTTGTTGTTAAACACTAGGTTTGATTATATTTGTTGGATTTCACTTTGCACGAAGGTGTAGGAACAATATTGTCATTTTGCCATGGCTTAGCCTTATATGTCATGTTTCATTGATCAATGAAATCTTGATCGCTAATGCTTGCCTCATGGTTTGTACTTGAAAGCACATTGAAATCATGTAGGTGGAAGGAATCATGACACTTTCAAAAATTCACATTTATTCAAAAAAATTTAACCAAAAAAATATGTATTGGGACAACTATATAAACATTTATTATAACAAATTGTTTCACAATTCATTCATATATAAATGTTTTTTCTAGGAAAAAGTACATGTAGTCCTTTTCAAAAGTAATCATGTTGGGTCATTGTATTTTGTTTGCACCCACTTGTGGATCTTTCTTGGAACCAAATTATAAGATGTATTATTTGTCACAATGATACAACTCCACTTGAAATCTTGCCCATGTGCACAAGATGTAGGAAGGGTCTAATTACATACCATAAATTTAATGGCATCACAACTCAATGAAAAAACATGTTGATTTTGACCACTCTATTTTGTTAAAGAAATTGTTAAAAGATGCAACAAACATAGCCATGAGATCTCCACTCAATTGTGAACCTAGTAAAAAGAGGGCACATGTATGTCCAACTATAATTTCAGGGTTTTTTTGGTATTCCTAGTAAGTTTTTAAAAAATGATGCAACACAAATGGGGTTTTTGGAGGATGTAATGTTATTTGTGGTGAAAGGGTTATTACTTATGAGGATTGTTGAATTCATTTGGTTGCAGAGGCTAACATATAAACTATGTCCATGGATTGTTTTCCCATCCAGGGAAAAAAAAATTGAAGAAATTTTACCAAGCTTGGTTGAAAAGACCATGATCATGACTACATATGTGTAAGTTGCCTTGGTTGATTATTTATTAACCACCTGCATTTTGACTTATGGATGTCAAAGGGAGCACATGATGTGTTTGTTGTTGTTGTTAATTTTATTTCAAGTGATTGGGAGCTGAACCATGTCACCATTGTGTTGTTTGAAGTGATGGACACAAGTGGTGCAAGTATGACTACTAAATTACAAAAGCTACTAAACAAGTTTTCCTTGACCCAAAAATTGTGGTTTACATTAAGGATGGGAAAACTTGTGTAAGTGCCCTGACTTTTATTATAACATGCATTAATTTGGCTTTGTAGGAGGCATTTGATGAAACTTTTGTTTGGGGCACGCACTTTCAAAGGTGTGTCAATATACCATTACAATGAAAAAATGTCTATTTATAGATGCACATTTGTGCATCTATAAAGGTTGCTTAATCATCCATTCATAAATGTATTACATGGCCCAAAAAGCCTAGAAAAGGTAAGCAAGCATGGGAAAAAGCTTGCATTGAGTTTGGGTTGTAGCTTAAAAAATTACACACTCATGAAAACAAGGTAAACCATTTATAATTGATCTCTAAAATCATTTTTTGGATTTTGGATTTTCTAACTACATTATTTTTGTGTTGTCAATGTTTTTTTGAATTTATAGTTTCTAATTATTTATGTGTTTAATGGGTGTCATTTTTGTTTAGTTATTCATCATAGATTTGCAAATTAGGTGTTATTGTTCCAAGATGCCCTAACTTTTTGGAGCACCATCACATTATGCTACAACCAAAAGTTTATGGCATTACGATCTCATGCTTTGTTTCCACGAATCTAGGTTATATGTGAGGCTATGGTAAAAAAATTCTCCCCAATGTCATTGGTTGTGTTTTGAACTAAAGTTGTGGCCATCAGTTGTTTTTAGATGTTTTATAGTTTATAATATTGAATTTTCAAATTTTTAAAAAAGAACTAGCATTTCAAACAGTTCCTAATAGCCTTGTTGAAGAAGATTTTTTTTAGCATGAGTTGAAGGAGTTTGTGGTTTGCATGAAACGATAAATTCTAGAGGTTTTTCAACCCCTTATTTCATTTTTACATGCATTTGATAAAAAATAAAATCATAATATGTTGGGTTTGATGCTTGATTTGCAATTTAAGAACATGTGATTGGTGACTTGCCATGATTTTGCTATTGACGTTGTTGTTAAATATGATGAAAAGTTATTGTTACCTTTATTAATAGAAGCAAGCAAATTGTTAATATCTATTAATGTTGAAGAAATTGAGGATCTCCAATTTCTAGATAATGTTAAATATTTATTTCACCCCACATCAACAACTGTAGACATTTATAAAGATCTTGTGTCAAAGGAGTTGGTTGGATTCTGTTGATACCTTGTTGATGTAAAAAATTATAGGAATGCCTTATCTTAGAGGGCAAAGAAAAAAAAAACATATTCCAACCATTGCCATATTAGCTCAACATATTCTTGACATCTCAACTAACCAATTTGAAACAAAACATATTTTTATTGATGAATATCAACTTGTCTATATTGTCCATTTGGAGATGACATCTAATCCACAAATTGGTTGCATGGGCCCCATTAATATTGCACCTGCATGTCAAGTGGAATTTGATTTGCTAACAAAACTAAAAGCTGAATTTGAAAACCAAAATGAAGGCAAAGATTTATTAAACTTCCATGACTCTTGAGTTTGTTGCTCACAAGTTTATGTGTCTTTAACATGTTTGTGTTTGTTTGTTGTGTTTTCACTGTGCTTTATTTGTCGTGTTTTCAAGGAAAATGTCTTCAATGCTATTTGTTGTGTTTCATTAAGCTTTGTCTTTTGTGTCTTAAAAGTAAACATCTTCAATGTTTATTTGTTGTGTCTTTAGTCTATTGTGTCTTCAACATTATTGTGATTTTAGTTTTTAGTTAATGTGTTTTCAACTATCTATTCAATCTTCAAATTTTGTGTCTTCAATGTAAGTATTTAGTGTCTTTAGTTTGTTGTCTTTAACTTTTAGTCATATCTTCAATTTAAATTTGTCTTGAGTGTTTGTTTATTGTGTCTTCAACATTTTGTTGTTTCCTCAAATTAAATGTTTTCAATGTCTATTTGTTGTGTCTTCAACTTCAATGTCTTAAGTTTGCTATGTTTTTAGTACGTTATATCTTTTAGTTTAGTGTTTTTAATCGTTGTATCTTCAATATGTTGTGGCTTTAGTTTAAGTTTTTTAATTTTTAATTTGGTGTGTCTTTCATTTTTGTTTAATTTTCTATGTTTTCAATTTGCTATGTGTTTTTAGTTTTCTGTGTTTTATGTGTGTTTTATGTCTCCAATTTACAATTTGTTGGCTGGTGTCAAGGATTTGTGTGAAGGGGAGAATGGAAGATGGAACAAAGGAAAAGTTGCCTAAACTTAGAACCATCCAACATGACAAAAGACCTTCATTCTGATTCACTATTTGGGTGAGCCTTTTAAGTTTAAAGTTATATTTGTGCATTCAAATTGAAGCAAATCTTTCATGGAAGTTTTTTTCAGTTTGAAGTTCCATTGTGAACCTTTGAAGTTTTCTATTGCTTGTAAATGGTTACCTTTGGTTTGATATTTCAAAAACTTGTAAATGTTTAATGGGCTATGTTTCCAAAATGCAAAAACTTGCTTCGCCTTGTAGTGTTGATGTGTGTTGTTAAAGACCTGACACTTAATTTTGAAAGGGGGTCATTTAAATACCATGATAAAAGAACCTATGTATACCTGTCTGGGTATCTATTAAAAATTGGTTCTTGTACTCAATTAACCACATATCCATGCCCCCCCCCTCATAACCACTGATGATTGGGTTTCTAAAACTCAGACCCAGGTGGTTCCATACATCTTTGAAAACTCAGAAAACCACACCAAGTGTGGAGTGGGTTTTGATTTTAAAAATAAAAGTTGGGTCTGGGTTCTAGAAACAGCCAATTTGTGGAATTAGCACAATTTGCAAATTGTCAATACAAGAGACATGAGGTGCATAATTCGTGCAGCAGAAATGACCAAAGCACTCGTCAGTCAGTTTTCGCACATTTTTGCATGGAACTATCGCTCCTTTTCAGAAGTGGAGTCCTTAGCACACTACCCATGCCTCCGATGACGAATTGGACTTGTAAAGGTATTGATGGTAACCAGACCAAAAGCAGTAATTCAAATAACACATTTCTTCCAAGAAAGTTGGTGGGGGGGGGGGTGGGGCGGGGCCCATGTAGTTTGTGCCAATTAGTTGTGACCCTGTGACTCTCTTTACTCTGTTTTTGCGGGACTACTACCTTCTTTTCACAAAAGTGACTTCGTGATTCTCAAATATTAATATATTGTGTCTACTGCCTACTTTTGCCAAGTGGTTACTTTAATTCATATTTTGAAATGTAAAGAAACCTAGTCAGTTCTAACAGAGCAATAATTAACATGAATTGTTACTCTAATGAGTTGCATGTAAAAATGAATGTATTGTAGGTTACACAACAATTATAGTTAAGAAGAATTCGAACAAACCTGACCATGATGACCCAAATCGAGTATCCATGTCCAGCTAAAATCTGCCCACAAAAGACAAAGGGAACCGCCCTTCTATTTTGAAACTGTTGTGGAAAATGGATATTGGGAGTTTAAAGTTAGGCCGACAACACTGTCTGTGGAAACATTGGTTCTGAAAATACTTGTTTTTCCCCCCTTCTTATTTGGGGCACTCTGCTTTTTCTGTAGGCATGCAAACTTCAAAGGGTAATTTTAGGTAGAGGGGATGAATATGAATTCTCGTTAAAGTAGACTGCATGGATTGGAGTATTTTCTATGGCCTTGAGAATAAGGTCGATCTTTGTTTTCCTCCTTTTTTACTACAGAAATGGTCAAGCCCTTGCCCATTATGTTGTGAAGGTGCCAGTTTAGCCCATTAGAACAAGTCCCATGATGCACCCAACATGAACGGCAGGGCTCAAACCACTCCATAACATTAAGATCTGGGGTTGCAAATTCAACAACTTTGGTAAAAATTAGGTTCAACAGACATGTTTTGATCATTATAATGAGTGCAGGATCATCCAAAAATTATGTTAAATAATATGATCAAGAAAATGACCCACCTAATCTGCCACCCCCACCCCAGATCTTAACCCCTGAGCGTCAGACAAAGCCCAATATGGACTCCTTTTTAGTGTAAATTCGCACATTTAGGGCTTAATGTGTAGGGTAAGGCCCCTCGATGGGGGCTTTCCATTGTCTTTTTTCTTAACCCAGTCTATATACAAACAACGGTTACAAGCAAGGGTTTTGATCTTAGACTAGAGAATATACACAATTATACAGGGTCGCTGGAATAGGCTTGAGCCTAGGGGTGAAGAAAAGCCTATTTGCCCAATCAGATTGCTACAATGGGAGCCAAGAATTGTTTTGAGGAGTTCTCCTCAGTAAACACTTAAATATTTCTAGTAGCCTCACAGGCTTGTGCCTAGGTGTGAAGTAAAAAAATTCTGACCAACTCCTTAGTAAAAATTGTTTCAAATTGATGGGGTTGCCTTAATGAATTAGTACTTATTGTTACATGTCCTTTGCATGTGGCTCCCGCAAAAGACATGCAAATTGCAAGGAGTTTTTTACACATGCTTCTTATATTTCATTAAGGGATGCACTTTCCCTACCATTTCTGTACACAAAATTTAAACTTTGCAACCTCCTTCTCATACAAAGAAATAGTGCTTTAGTGAATTACTTGTGGTATTTGTTTTTTTCAATTTTGTGGTGTAGTCAAAGTGATGATCATCCATAAGAAGGTCTAGCCAAATTTGGCTACAAGATTTGAAAGTGAAAAGTTTAAGCACCCTTTTATTTTTTTGGTTACAATGCCAAAATGAAGGGGTACACCTGCTTGTGGGTTTCAAGTTGCATATTAAGGTCATTTAATTGAGGTGGCACTCTTAATCATAAGGAGTAGCAACGTCACAATTTGTTCAAGTGTCACAAAAATGGTAAAGGTGTTGCAATCTTTTAATATTTTGAAATGACAAAATATTTTAAAACATTTCCACCAACCTTCTCACCTAAACATATGAATTGCACAATTTTTTCATTTTATCATCTTCCTTGATCCATCTCATCCTTGGTGTGGCATCAATGCCTTCCAATGTTGTTAACCTAAACAATGGCCTATCATGATGAAAAATTAAAATTATATTTTGTTTTGACAATTCTCATTTTGAGAGAAATATAGAAAATTTTCTTACTTCTTATATAACCTTTGATATTCTACCTATTATAGTCAAGTTGAAATTGCTATTATACATATGCTTTAGGAATGAATCTCTCTACAAATCTTGAATGACATTTCTATTGTAATTCATAAATTAGTTTACACCGATAGAGATTTAAATGTTTTGGCAATTGAAGTGTTGTTGCAACCATGGGGTTTGGTTCTTAGGTAATTTTTCATCATCATCATTTTCATCTAATGTAATTAGCATTGTGGACTCATCATCCTCACCAATCTTATCTCAATTGTCCATATCGTTGTTTATTATGATGGTTTTGTTAGAACAACATTTATATATCATCTACAATGAATTTCCTTGGAAAGCAATAATTAAATATTATATATATAATTTCTAGATGATCAACATGCATGTTGATATAATTAGGCTATCAAGAGAAATATTTTATTATGCTCTCCCTAAAAATGTTCACGCATAGTATGACAAGTTCCTATTGTTCAAATGTGAAAAGACAATTCAACATTTAAATAATTAATATTTTTTGTTAAATATTTTATATCAATCAATTCTCATGTTTTGAAAATAATATTATTCATCCTTTATGACAATGATTAATTATATAATGGTACAAATGTAAGCATAACTTCAAAAGATGATGGAAATTTTAGATAATGTTTATGATTCACAACAAGTCATTTGGCAAAGAATGACCATTGATATAATGTTTAGTCTCATTCCATTGAAATGGTCAAATGATGAAAACTAAAAATGGCATCATCCAAATTAAGTCAATATTTTCATTTTCAATTTTGATTTCAAAAATTAAAATCATTTTTTCTCACATTTAAAAAAAAAATCTTTTAAAACAATTCACCTAAATTTATACGAGAAATTTTGTTTTGGAATTTTTCTGGCTAGATTTTGACAATGTTTGTCATGTGAGACCTTGATGTAGTTTTTGTGGCCAATGTTCTACAATTTGGACAATTTGGTGCATTTGCACAACCAATTCATGCTAAATTAAAATGTTAATGATGAGTTACATTAGGATACTGGAAATAAATAAATAAAAACATAAATTGTTCATGGGGTAGAATCTTTAAAGAATCACATTTGGAATTTCAATATTTTAATTTTGCTTTAAAAAAATTGTATGAAACATTTTTATGCAAATTTTTTGCAAAACAATATTTTAAAAAACATTCTATAAAATAAATGATGGTTTTGGAAAAGTGGTTTGCCAAGGGAATAACAATGATTTAAATATGACCATTATTATGTTTACATTAGTATTGAAATATGTAAAGTATGTAAAGGGATGTTTGCTTCATTAATGAAAGTTATGACAACTAGAAGTGTCCCTAACCAAGGGATGTTTTTCTAGCCACCATGATTATGGATGAACTTTATGAAAAATGTTATAACAATTGTCATTGAAGTGTTTAAAAACGTATAATGTCTTTGGATTCCTTAAAAATCAAAATGTAAAGATAAGTATATTCTTCAATCAAAAGAAAATAATTTTTAAAATGTTCAATTTGATCAAATAATTACATCTTTCTCAAAAGTTTTCTATAACAATTGACATTCAATAATAAAAAAAACACTTAATGGGTTATGATCCTTATTTAAGACCACTTTTAAAAAAAGGAAAAAATGACTTTTTAAGTTTGCAAAATTGGTTAATGTTTGTTAAAAACTACATTTTGTACACTAAATATTTGCAAAACATTTTATAAGTGTTTTGCAAATAAATTGCCATTGAAAAAAATTGGTATACATGAATTGTGATCGATCTATGAAGAAAGGTTGTTTGTTTTGATTGACACATGAACCTATTGGCGGGAACCCGGGGTCCCGCAAAAAACTCAACGTCAGAAGACAATTAATTTTATTTTTTTGGAGAGTACCTAAAATAGTGCTCGGGCCCCGTGGCAAATGCCGTACGGGGCTTTTACTGGCCTGGCAGGAGCTCCAGACCTCGCTGGAGCAACATAAGCAATGTCTAAGCGGAGCCAGGAGGAATGTTTGATTGAATTGAAAATGAAAATACACCGTTGGGGATCTGACAATAATGACTTGAGCTCGATTGAGAAGAACAAGGGCAACATTCATGAGGCCATGGCAGCAATCTTGGATTATCTTGAGATCTGGGAGAAGTGTAATATAATTGGCCGATGGTGTGATCAACTACTCGCATTTTCGTCACTAGTCGAGAAGCCGCCCATGTTGTCTGATACAGCAACCTCGAGTTTGACCGCCGGTGAATCCTTACTCCAGAAGCGCAAACATGGCGGCATCAGTGGATCGTATCAGTGCATGTAGCAGATCAACAAGAAGAAGACGGATCGGAAGACGAACGCATTGGAGAGAGTGGTGAAGAAGATGGGAGAAGAGAGTCTCAATGCATTGAAAGAGACGTGGAACGCGATGAAAACGGGATACGGCGAGGCGGAATGGGAGCAGGGTGAAGGAGTCATTCTGGGATTGATGACGCAAGGTTATTCGGATCGAGAGATTAAGGCCCTCCTTGGTTTTGGTGGTTCTCGTGTGTCACGATTGAGAAAGATTCATAAGGACGAGACGTGGGACGGAAGCCATACTCGCCGTCCTATGAAAGTTCCACATCACATTCTATCATCAGACGATCTAACTGCATTCATTGAGGACTACAAGACGTGGGAGCTGGAGGATGGATTTCCTTGTTCGCATCGACGACCTCGCCAATATTTCGTGGAGTCTAAGCTGACCTGGACGGAGCTTTGGAAGCAGTACAAAAAGAAAATGGTGTCTCTCGAGCGGCGAATGATGAGTTTCTCCCGATGGACCTAGTATGTCAAGTTGCACCAACCTGGTGTTTACCTGATGAGGACGACAGAAGATGTTTATGATTATTGTGTTCGCATTGATATTCAACTCGTTCGTGACGATCTCCTGCTTGAAGAGCAAGAACATCTGGTTCTGGAGAAGGGGATGCACCTTCAGGCCGCTATTGATCAGCGTCGGTTCATGTCAGGGTTCATTAAGCAGTACATTGCAGCTAATGCACCCCAACAACCTATCCCGAATGCGATTATTCCCG
>Ga0209208_10006273_pt1 | contig 16402 bp, 10 predicted proteins | sample S1TSphfallax_3_FD_187694 | JGI IMG/M metagenome (GOLD analysis project Ga0209208, IMG submission 187694) | Host-associated microbial communities from peat moss isolated from Minnesota, USA - S1T2_Fd - Sphagnum fallax MG (SPAdes) (version 2) | ecosystem: Host-associated > Plants > Peat moss >...
GACTTATATTTTTTTAATTTTTGGTGAAATTGATGATTCATGATCAATATTTTGCGAACAATCAAAGTTAAGAACAACATTGATTAAGATTCATTTGTGCCTGGGGCATTCCTTTAAGAATCATAGGGCCAAAAAACAAGATTTCACAACTAGGTTGTATTAAATATTTATAATTTATTGTTTGAATTTTTATTGGTTTAGAAATCTAATGAACTATTTTTCTCAAATTTATCTTGGGATTCATTTCTTGTTCTTTTTTTTTCACATTTTCATGTTCTCTCCTTTCCCATGCTACCTTTTTTTTTATCAAATAGAGCTTTCATTCTTTGTTGTTTGAACATTGTAAAGTTTGAGTTTCAAATTTGCTCACCAATTAAACAAAGTTTGACAGCACACCTACTTGCTTTGGAGTTGTGTGCATTTGTTGTTGTTTTGTTCAAATTTTTCATCATACATTGAAGTTTGAACATTTAATTGTTCCTACCTTAAGCATTTTTTGCTTGAAATTACTAAACCATTTCTCATACTCATATATTTTCAATGCCATAGCTACAAGTTATAGAAGCTTAAAACATTTTGTTGTTTTGTGTTATAACTTTGAAAGTTTCATAAGTTAAAATGTTTTGTTTTATGTTAAAGCTTTGAAAGTTTCAAAGGTTTGTGATTGTTTTGTTTTGTGTATTGTTTTAGGAGGGAAGATTTTTAACAACTTCTTTCATTGTGTTTTTGGACATGTTCTACATTGGAGAGATTAGAGCTTTGGTACAACTTCATAAGATGTATATGAATTATGGAATGATGGGGGAAAAAAATTATGGGATTTATGTTTAGCATATGTATTGTGCCTATGTATGTATGGAATTAGTCTTTGAAAGTATAAAATTTAAGTTGTTTTCATAGTTTGTATCAATTATATACAATGTAATTGCTAGAAGTATGGTTTAATTTTGTAACTATAGTTTGGATTTTTTTTAGATTGAAAACTAGTATTTACCATTTGGTGACCTTGATGGGGATCAATTAAATAATAAAGCTATAATTTCTATATATCATTGTTGATTTTTTTGTTTCTAAGCATATATTTAGTCATTTGATAAACACCTTTTTGTGTTTTTATAGGTTCTTAATTGATTGAGTTTTTTTTACAATTAGAATCTAAATCCCAACCAAGCTTTTATCTATCTCTTGTTAATGAGGCTAAAATGAATGAACAAACATTTTTTTCAATATGACTATGATGCCTAATGTTGCAACATCAATTATAACCCATGTTCAAAGATGTGGGCATTGCTAACTAATAATCAAATTATTTTTTATAAGTTGTATGAATGGCTAAAATTCATTAAACTTTCTATGATTATGGTTTTGGGAAATGTGGAAGATGAGACGTGTTGTAAGTGGATATGGAGTAATTGTTAAGTGTTCAATGTGTGAACATGAATAAGGTTTAAGGTTTGCTATTTGTCACTATCTAATTAGTTCATGGAATAGCAAAAGATGTTTTAGTATTGTTGTTTTTCCAAGATTGTCCATAGCCACAAATGTATTCATGAAGGTAGGTGAGGGAAAGTAGAAGTGTTTGTAGTTTATGTGTAATGCAAGGCTTATCGTGGAAAGGCTTTGAATGTAGAAGGATGGAGCTACAATCAAGAGGTAGCTATGTTTGAAGAATGTGAAGTGGTTAGTGTTCAAGGATTTAAAGAATGAAAGAAAAGTTAAGTGATTACATTATGTGTTCCTTTGACTTTTAAGTAGAAAATTGTTGTTTATTTTTTTCCATTGTATTAGTGACTATTTGAATTAAGTGCAATGTACTTGTTGAATTATATGAAGGGCTAGTGTCGAAAGTTGATAACAATTCAAGGAGGTATGAGTTGCAAAAAATTTAAGCATATAGGAGTCTTTAGAATCATGCATTTGATGGAAGAGGTTTGTTAGGCGTATAGTTAAGCAAGTGTGATGAACACTTCTTTTGAAATGGTTAAAATATGAAAAACCCTCATGTGGTATTTTAAGGTTTAGGTAGAAAGGGAGAGAAGCTAGAATATTCAAACCTATAATTCTTATACAAAACATGTTAGAGTCTATTAGTGGTTTTTGCATAAACCGAATGCACTCCATTTCTATAAAGATTGTCACATTTTATACCCATTGGAAGGGAAAGGGAAATGCTTTGTTGCCCCATTTTCTGAATCTTTTTTTTGGCTTCAAATCTTGTTTTTGTAGTTTATAACTTGTTGGTTTTGGAATGTGTTCGTTGATAGTTGGTATGTGTTTATTATTTTGACTAGATTAATAATTATATTTTTTTGTTTTGCATGCCTATTTCTTGCTACAATTGGAAAAATCGATCTAAATCAAGGTTCAATTCCCTTGGGAGATTTTGCTTATAAGGTTTATATGAGATAAACTCCACTTGTTTAATATTTTGGATACCAATTTTCTACTTTGGTTTCACAATTTTTGCCATTCCTTTTACTTGTAGGAAGCATATGGTTGCCTCCAAAACCAAAAGTAACAACCTTGTAGCCAACAACTTTCTATCATAAAAAACACAAAGTAACCACATTTTTGCTCACAAAATGGTGAGGTTAAAAAAAGTCAACAATTTTTACAAGTATGTTAGCCGTGGATTTGAAAGCCTTAGCCGGGTTCAAATTCTTTAAAGTGTATCACTTAGGACAAAAAGGACATTGTCTTTAATGAATTTTTTTTTTGTCTTATATTTTGATCCCATCAATATTAATGAATCAAAATGTGTCAAATATTTTATATGTACCATATTTTAAACCACTACAATTATAAATTTTCATTAATCTCATCCATTTTATGTTTTTACATAGTTAAATAGGACTATGTAATGGAGTACAAAAAAAAGGTGACAATATGACAATATTTTGGTATTTTTTAAAGAGTTTGGACCCAACCACCTTGGCTATCATTGAAATTCCTTTTAAAAAGCCCTTGCTAATAATTAGATAGTTACTAGTGATAGATTATTTATCATCCTTTGTTTTATTTTGAAGATGAAACCATAAAAAATAATTCACAAAGGTATTTGTGAATGGATTAAAATAAGAGAGCCTATTTTGATGTGAGAAATGTGAACCTTGTGTGGTCTCATGAAAGGAGGATTTGGAAATGGACCTCTTATTATTCTTGTATGGAGAAGTTTGGAAGAATGGAAGAAAAGAACGTCATAGGAAAGAAGAATATTACAAGTGATGTGTGTAGATTGTAAAACTTATGTGTTATGTGATTTACATTTTTGTTTTTCATTTATTTTTGCCTTCCTTACCCACTACCCACTAGGATGATAATAGTATATTGTAATTTGATGTAGGCTACTATAGTTCTCACATTATAGTTTTCACATGAGTTTGTTTTATTTGATTTGTGTTACAATTATAACTAACTTTTTGTATTATGGTAGCTTGCAACTGATGGCAATATGGTAGAAACTACATGTTCAACTTCACATGGAAGGCGGTAGTTCACCTAAGGCCTGGCAGCAAGGTGGAAGGTGTACTACTTTGCTAAACCTGCCTTTGTAGTCCATTGCTGGGATTGATTAAGAAATCAATTACAAGTTTTGCCAGGTTTTCAGGTGAGGTTGCAAAACTTAGGAAACAGATATCTCTCATAAGAATCAAGAAATCTCCATTCTTGGGATTAAGAAAAATCAAAGCAAGGTTAGCACTTCTTCAACAAGCCACAGAGAATTCCAAAGAAGTCGAAGACACAACAGTATAGACAAAACACACAGAAAACAACAGCAGGGAAGAACAAACTTAGGAAACAAAAGACAGAAGAGGGTTTTAAGTCGGCCTGTCCAACTTGCGGTATTGGAGGAAACACAAAAGAAGTCACATTCATCTAAAAGGAATTCTGAATGCTTAGCATTGAGGTTTGGTTCCTGGAAGTTGCTTTCAGGTTGTCTTTAAAATTACGCACTTTAATTCAACACAATAACACAAGAAACTGGCAAATTGTGACATGAAATGCATAGAGGACACAAAAAGATTGATCTAGAAGTTCTAAGCCATGAGGTACATTTAGAATGTATCAATCAACACTGGGTGCATCCATGCGACCTGATGTGTGCACAAACTATTGTCAAATGAAAAACTTGCTGAGCAACAAGAGGAATGGAGTATGCTTTCAAACCAATTCCCACGAAGAACCACTCTGGAATTAGCATTGTAGCCTTGAAAACTGCTTCATTCACCCAAAAAAGCCAGAAGCAGAAACAAATCCCTGTAAATTTCCTTTGATCATTACATCAGCTCCCAATCAGCTCCCAACTATGTGAGCATTGGGCATCACTCTGACAACTACATTCCAGCCTTTAAGTATGCAAGTTTTAAGTTGCAGCTGCTTTTACCCGTGGTGGTGCCTGGGAGCCTGCATCAAATAATCAGATGTTCTTGTCAAAGCAGGCAAAATAGATCATAATGTTTCAAGTCCAGCAATTTTGAGAACAGTACAAGAGAAGCGGAAGTGTATGGAGAGCAGCTTCACCACAAATGGAGGCATAGATATTGCAATTTTGAATGACTGTGCAAGGAGAGAGAAGCAGGGTTAATTCTGCTACTAAGGTGCATACCTTCTCTGAAATTGTTCTTGAAGCGACGGGGCAAGTTCCGCAGATGGCGCATGCGACCTGTTCCTGTTGTCTTCCTCCGGATGGCCTTCACACTCCAGTTGTCTGCCAAAAAAGAACAAAGAAAAGAAAGGCCAACAGCGGAAATCATCACACAATTCAATAATTGTGAATATTATTTTAAGATGCAAACAAACAGTACTATGACTAATGAACACAAAATGACTCTAAGATATATCTACAATCAAGAAACCCTGTGAGAGAAAAATCAATTGTGCAAAAATTTATGGCATTTCACAACGCAGTGTACCACATCCACGGTCCCACTAGTTACACAAGTAATGGATCAAGGACTTACAGGTGCGAATGCGCGTTGCAGGATAAGCACAAGCTGAGCACCGGCTTTTCTGAATGTGGAAACTGCGGCGACCGCAGCGCCTGCACAGTGTGTGAGACTTGTTCCGGCGCTTGCCAAAACTACCTGTTCCCTTACCCTGTAGACAATCATACAACAGCCAAGTTAATATGCTGCGTAAAAAAAAACCCAGAGGTATAAACCCTGAATTCTGAATGATGTCTGAAAAGCACTACAGTCCTGGTGTCTTACATGCACATTTCGAGATTACTGGAGCCTACTGCACTGTGTTTCGCTACCAGGTACACACAACTTTTATGAGATAGACCAGACTGAAGATGGTACCTTTTATCTAAGGTCAAGGCCAAAAGCCTTTTAAAGAGAGAGAGAGACACACACACACCCCAAAGCCGCCAAAGAAAACATGTTCCAAAATCTGAGAATACAGATATCAGCAAAAGACTGACAGAACTCGGAGTCTAAGAAACATGCTACTGGAACAAGATCCACCACTTCAAACATTACCTCACGCTTCTTCCCAGGAACAAACAACACACGAGACGAGACACCAAACGAATCAAACAACACACAAGACAAACCAAGACACCAAACCGACAAACTTTCAAATCTCAAGCCCGAATACAAAACGTCCTTCTAGTCAAGAAAACCAAGTGGGACGAAAGGGGAATAGAAAATCTCAGAGCAAGTACCATGGTTGCTGATGACGACGGAGGAGCGACGAGAAGATATCGCACACAGCACGCCTGCTGCGCTGCAACAAAAGAGACTAGAGAAAGAAACCGCAACACAACACCCTCAGCCGTTTTTGTTAGGGCTTGGGTTTTAGGGTTTCGCCCGACCTCTTCACCCAATATTCCAGAGGGTCCCCACCCATCATGTCATCGGGTTCAAAAAACCTCAAGTCATTGGGATCTTTGAGAAAGTGCAAAAGTGAATGGGGGATCGAAAATGGGAACTTGTAGTTTACGGATAATCGTGTAGTAGGGAACTTTGGGAACATGAATTAGGGTTTCAGCCGACCTCTTCACCCATTATTCCAGAGCGTCCCACCCATCATATCATCGGGTTCAAAAGCCTCTAGTCATTGGGATCTTTTAGAAAGTGCAAAAGTGAATGGGGGAACGAAAGTGGGAACTTAGTTTAGGGATGATGGTGTAGTGGGGAACTTTGGGGAACATGAATTAGGGCTTCGGCCTTTCCGTGCACAGCATTTAGGGTTTTAGGGTAAGAGGGTTCGGCTTTGAGCTTCTGCAAAGATCTTCAAAGCAGATCTCACGGGGTCCGAAGCTTCGGACACTGCAATCTGCAGCCTTTTCGCGGCCAAGTTAGCTTCTTAATCCTGGCTCTTTTGCACATCCCTCTCTTTGTATTGGGTTGTGGGTTTTGCATCCTTTAGACTTCGCATATTTTTGTTTTGGGAAAGAATTTGTGGAAGTCTTCTTCCTACATATACTTACAGCCAGCCAAATCTCTTTACAATGCTGCAATCCCTACGAGGAGCAGAATGGTCTAAGCCCAGAGTTGCTAGAGAAAGCATCAAGAAAGGGACAGCCAAGAGTAGTAAACAAGCGGCTCATTGGGTAATTGTTCCCTCTTGTGGCAGATTCACACAAAATCATATAATGGATTTATATCATATAGTTGGGTCGTTTGAATGCAAGATGAATTTGAGGGAAAAAGTTCAGCCAACATAATTTAGCTAGGTCTGCAGCTGTTGCTTGCAATTTGGTTCCCAGTTCAAGCTAAGCTTTGTCCATGTACACAAACAATTTGCATCTAGCCTTAGTAACATGCATCTCTTGTTAACTTGCAATGAACATCCGGGAGTGCATTGCCACATCTACTTTGAACACCCACCACCTTAAAGTCTTGATAGCTCCATGTGCAAACGGAAATTTCACCAAATTTGAATGAGACCTGTTCAGGAAAATGGCATTTCACATTTTTCAGGCTGGCAATTGAGCAGATTTAGAAAAATTGGAGGATCCATCTGTTGTTAACCTTTTGTGATGGTGAAAGCAGAATGACTCTTGGTGGTGGTGGTGGAGTGAGGGAGATTTTTGCAGAAATCATCGGCTGGCTATTTGCATGTCATGTGGCTATAGGGTTGCAATGTTGTCATAGTCCTCCATCGGCCACCTTGCTGCTGCTGGAACCAATTCTTCTATGGAGTTTGAGGGCTTTTTCACAGTTTCATCCACTTGTAAATAACTTCTTGTGCTCACTAGTTTGTTAATTCCCAGAATACCTCAGGCAAATGCCAAATAAACCACAGTTAAAAAGACTGCATATCAACATTTTTCAAGAGCAGGTTCTGGGCATGTTCATTAGCAGAAAATGGTGCTCACAGAAGCAGCACATTCTTAGTGGGTTTTCTGTTGTGGGTTCAGAATCCTGGTTCTCTATCATTTACATATTAGGACAGACTGACACACTCCATGTGAGCCTCCCAAGGATTGCACTATCAGTTTAGTCTTGGTGAGGTTGTATGCATGTCCTAGAGTTCAGTCATTGGGTCAGATCCATAATTTGCCATAATAGGAAAAATCTGCATGATTGAATCATCTTTTGGTGATTTGCAGAGCCAATCTTTTTATTGGGTGAATATGTTTTCTCTGCCCTCTCACAAGGGGTAAGTGTCAGGTCCCCTCTTCTTGTTCATTTTCTAAGCAACAGCTGTTGATGAGACTGTCACTTGAGGAAAAATGCCACACTTCTATGAGGGCAAGACAAGATTAAGGGTGTTGTTTATATTTTGAACAGTTGTGTGGTAACATGTAGTTGCTGCATCAATGGTCGATCAGATTGGACAAATGCTATTTAGTCCTATGGAGTCATGTAATCTTGTGGATTCTGGTTTCATACTGGAGAATCATATGTCCTTTTACTCAGAAAGTAGCGCTACTCTTTATGTTTGATATTAGCAAAATTTGCATGTTTGTTTGTCAGGAAGTTGGGTGACATTCCAGGTTTTTGCTTCAAACAAGTCTTTATGTCTAGTTGGCTTTACTGAAATTCACAGGTTGAGAATTTCTACGAGGCAGCATATAAGGCAGCATGATGGTGGACCATTGAATTTATGGTACAAAATTGAGTCCCTCAACCAATTTCTGAGATCCATGCTATGCTTAAGTAATCTGTGGGGTGCGCTGCTATAAATTTGTCTTAGTCCAACATTTTATGTTTGGTGCTATAAGAACTTATGGATTGTTTTTCAGATCTTTATATATTTATTTTTCAGAGCTCTATTTTTCTCTCCAGCCTCCACCCAGATGTTGTTTAGGGCTTCCTGGCATATTTCTTTATCTTTGACTTTAAGAGGAGTGAGATGTTCCCAAACATATGATCTGTCTTGTGTCCTTTGTCTTGTCATTGTGAATATACTAATATATGATTGGTTTGTGATTGGGATGATATTTGTTCTGGTGAACAGATTTCTGGATGTAATGGTAAGCAGTTGTAAGATTCAGTCTGTTTTCCTTGTCTGTGTTTTCGACTTCACCAAATTTACTCATACTTTATCTTGCACAAGAGCAAATAGTAGCTCTTGGATATGCGCCTATTATTGAACTTCCAAGAACAATAGTAGCTTTTGTATTTCAGTTATTTGTTTGCTGCTTGAAATCCTGTCACTGTTCTAATGATTTGTGATGGGTGTTATTATAGGTGTTAGTGAACCCACACCTGAGTCCTCGCCAACAGGCACTTCTGAAGGTACCTTGACCATGTTTTGATATTCTCTGACATCTTCTGTTGGGGTTGGTCTTGTGATAAATATCAATGCATGTTTCGGTAAGGTAAACAGCAGAGGGTGAGGAAATTTGGGAAATCTAGGGCAAGGAGTTCCTCTAGTTTGGTCTTGTTCCACATGATCATTCCAGATATATTTAGAGAAGCTGATCTTTGGTCCAGGGCCTGCATACCCTAGATATCACCAAAGATTGTTACTCAAGCCCTTACAAGCACAAGTAGTTGTTGATTGGTCAAAGGTTCCATGTGTTCTTATGCATTATGTATGTTCAGCCACTTTTTCACAGAGCTCTTGATCAACTAATTTGGCAACAAGCCCCTGGAACCTCAAGTTATCAGGTAAGCAATGTTGCTTTTCCACTCCTTTTTTTCCTCTTGGGCATGCTTTGCTTATTCCAGATGGACATCTAACAATTGTGTCATCTGGGTGTACAGGGGCCTTGTGGCACTGGCATGCCCTAATCACAACACAAGTTTCTTGTTTGGTTATCTGGTATGCTAAATGACTCTGTACACCTTTGAGTTGTAATGCACATTTATCCATCTGTGAGGAAACGGAGATTTCTTTTTGGGAAATGGTCACTGATGCCACCCTAAATAACAGGGTGGATACTTAGCACCACATTATGTATGTAACAGGACTTCATCAAGGTTGGGGCTAGTAGTGTTACCAAAGCTTTGGCATTTAGTGATGGGCAAGCCTCTTTTACCCTTGTAGCATAGCCCCACAACCAAAGGTAGACCTCTTCAGGCTCATGCAGCCAAGTTTAGGAATTGTAAAATTGTGGCCATGAGAGAAGGAGCTAGATTTGAGTTCCAAGAAGATTCTATCAAGGTTAAGTTTACATGTTTGATTTGTCAATGGCAGCAGTAACAGAGTTAAAAGGTGAGGGATTCAGCTGCAAGGCAATGTTGTTTGGCAGATGGAGATTATTGTGGGGCTTCTTTGTGGAAGCAGCCAATCTGATGAAGCTCTGGATCTAAAATCCTCTCAGTTGGATGTGGAGTCAGCAGCCCCAAGTTTCTTACAAGTACATCTGCTTCCTAAAGTTGGGAAATTAATGCTTCTTTGTCTTATCTCCAAATACATCTAGCAGTCCATCCACAGCTGCATTGTCCCTGTCTGTGCCCCTAGGCTTGATCAGCTTACCTTTAGAGATTCCCATATTTTGATTTGCCAGGTGTTGCAGGAGAAGATGAGGGTTGCCTGATTGCTTTGTCAGCATATTTGCATTGAGCAAGTATATGTTGCACCAATGCCACCACCAGTATGACTACTTGATCAAATTCTTCTTGAAGCATTGGTTTCAGCTTTTGCTTGAAGCAGTTTCCAATCATTAAAAATCCTCTATTTGTTTTATGAGAATGTTGTTGGTGATTTTGGACCGGCTTGTTGTGGATGGTTTGGAGACATGTTGGGACTTTCAGTTATAAGTGCTGTGTATCACAATCCTTACGACATAAATTTATGTTTTGTGAATCCTGCAAGATTCAATACACTGAGCTCATGTGGTCTGAATTTATGTCTGGCAAGTGGTATTTGAAGCATTGATGGGTGGTCTGGAGGTGCCTTCAAGTATGCAAGGCTCCTCAGAATTCACCCCTGTTTGTTGCATCACTCTTGAACCACTCCTGTGGCCTTTATGGATTTCTAACCCTGTTGAGATTCATCAATATGTATTCTCCACTGTTCCTTTCATGTGGCATTGCTTCTGGAAAATGTATTATGCAGTTTATAGTGTGATTATATGCATTTCAATATTTGCTGAGCTATGACCTTTCTTATCTGGTCCTTCAGGTGGTGGTTGTCTAAGCTGTATGTTTGTATGAATTTCTGGTCACTGTGTTCTTCTCTTGTGGTTGTTGAATAACACACTTACACCAGTTGTTGTGGCCGTAATACAACAGAGCTTCACAAGCAGCAAGCAACATGCAGTATGTGTTCTCTCCTTAGAACCTTAATATAAATGGGCAATATTCATCTTCACTTTTTTAGAAGTTGATCAGCTCTAGCTTCCAATATGGACCTGGTTTTCACTGAAGCATTTTGAAACAGAATTCTTACTTGAAGAGAGTTGTATTTTTTGAAATATGGATGCATTTTTGGCAGTTTCTCTATCAGGGTCATGCATTATATGAATGACTTGGTTCATCTCAAGTTCCTAAAAAACCCCACAGACATGGTCTGTCATGTTACCAACTAACATTTATTGATTATCTTAGGTTCCATTTCTCAGCTCTTCCTTTGTTAGTTCTTTTTCCCCGATGAGAGCCATGCTTGAAAATATTAGCCAGGCCCTCACTAATCTAGTCCTGGGTTTTAAGTCACTAATTTAGGGGCTCAACATATGTGAGTGCAATTTGACTTGTCACCCAGGCTACTGAAGACACAATCCTGTGGTGAAAATGATTTTTCATGGCAGTTATTGCAAACCCTCCAAGATCTTATTTCTAACTAGCTTCTGTGGCATGCCAGAGATCAATTTAAGGACATTTTTGGTCCATTGTAGAATCAACACTCTAACGAGGAGTTTGGATGAAGGCGATGGACAGTGAATGCTGGAGTTATCCCAAAAGGCAGTAAAACCCAACATCACCACAAAGACAATTGAGGTTTATTGATATTAACTTCTCAATTCACCTCTCCCTATTTTTTAGCAGGATCATCTCAACTTGGCAAATGATTATGTACCTATCCATTAGGCAATGTATGATATGCTACCATTTAGCGTTAGAACCAATTATCAGTAATAATGTCGGATGCTATGTGATAATGTAATACACTTCAATTCTAAATGTGCATGATCAACACAGAAATTATATCTATGAGATTGCAGAAAAATCTTCCCAACAACATTTTGAAGATCCAATGAGTGTAATCATAACCTTTATGAGAGTCATAAGAAAGTGTGAGACCATCATCACGATCTCAAATACCTCGCAGTGGCAAGCTCACATGACTTCCCATTGACTTCATCAGCTCCCAACAGTGGGTATAGATAAGTATACAATCATTCTCCAAAACTTAGTATATAGAATCTGGATCTTGAGTTTTTGAGTTTCTATTGTATTCCTAGTGGCAAGAGGAAAAAATAGTCATCGTGTTTGATTGCACTAAAGAGTTTTTAATTGTGTACTCATTCAAAGCTGCAAGAAGCTTGTGGGGGGGATAAACACAAGATTCAAAGGAATTGGAAGGAATAAACAATTGTAAGTTGACAAGGCATTTGAGTGAAACTACATCATGTTGGACCCATGTCTCGAAAGACTCCAATGCTTATGAGAATTTGTTGGCCTAGATGTAGCTAGCTATTGTGCTATAACAAAGAAATACAATAACAAAGTTTTCCCAATTCTAATGAAAGCATCTATTCTCTTGAATTAGATTTGGTAATAGCAACAACCCAGATGGAATTGTTGCAACCAATGTTGAGTAGTTCTCCTTTTTTTCGAGAATTAGCTAGTTTCGGTTCTTATTCAAAGTTATGAATATCCCTTGCTCATGGTGAATGAATGAAGACACTAGAAAAAGACTTTTAAATTGAGTGTCCAACATCAAGGAGAACATATTATAAACTTTTTTTTTTCATTTAGAAAGGAAAGGAAATTTTTTGAAACCTTAACAACTTGATAAACACATTTTTCAAACCTTTGTAGACTTTTTCATCCATTGTAGTATATTGACATGCTTTTAAAAATGCATGCCTAAAACAAGTTCCCTATAAACTTTCCCACAAACCTAATACCTCACAACTTATAATTGAGTTTAATGTTATAGTCATAGTATTTAGGTTAGACCTCTCATGTTTTACATAGGCAAGATTTTGTTTCCCTCAAGCATATTTGTCAAAAAACTCAATCAAATTTTTGGCCAAAGTTTGTCCAATAGTATATGTTCCGTCAATATGTTCAAAACAACATTTTTGGGCTATTAATTAGCCCCCAAAAATTTGATCAATAATGCAAAAATGTCATGTACACTTTTTGACATCTAAAGGTCAAAGCTTGGAGTCACATAATCACATTTTATTAATGCTAGCAAACATATAGATTTTTTTCCCATTAACTTGTGTAAGAGATATTGTGAAAACTATGTTTTGTAAAGAAAAACAACTCTTAGACACAAATGCATATTGAAATATTTTAACTAAACATTTTGCACAAACTACAAATGCAAATGATTTTCCACAATTAGGAACCTTAAATCCTCCAAAAATTGTGTCTATTACACATCATTTTTCTTGAAAAATTCATTTGTAGCAAAAAAATTGGAAAAAAAATTACCAAATATATTAAACTTCTCCACCCTCACCTTTTTTGTTCTCTTTTTCTATTCTGGCAAAATAATACATTTCCTTGTTAAACTTTTTGGCAAGAATATAATGGTATACAAACACATGTTTTTTCCATGCAATTATTTCATTTGTTGTATTTTATAAAGTTAAGCCCTTTCTTACGTGAATTTTTGGGCTTGAAATTAGAGCTACACTATTGCAGCAAAAGACGAAATGGATGACTTGAAAAAATTTAGGATCAATGTATTTGTTATTGTTAACACAATAATTTAATGAATTTTTACAAAATCAGAATTTTTTGGTATGTTTTTGTGTATGTATATGAAATATTAATATAATTCCTACACACAAAAAAAGTAGTTAATTTTTTTAAAACAAGAAAAAAATGAAAAAAATACAAAAGGATTTTTTTTAGATAATTAGGAAAAAAAAAGTAAGCTAGTCTTACAAGTTAAGTAAAAACACAAATGACAACAAGATAAATAAATAAAAGAAAAACAACTCACTTCACTGCTACTTGAAGTCAAACAATGAAAAATACTTGTGAATTTTTAATTCCAATACTTGCATTCAACATAATTGGGTTAAAGCAAGAGCAAGAAAACAAAACAAGAAGAAGAAAAACATAAAATCAAATAGAAACACTAATCATGTAAAAAAACAAAAGACAAAAAAAAGGAAAATCATTTTTAAAAAATCTTACCTTGCTTACTAACCATGTTCATGAAGCTTGAAGACAATGTTCATCACCTACACCTAACTTGAGTGGAGGGAAAGTACCTAACATGATAACAACATAAGTAACATTGCCAAGCAATGATAAACAATAACACCAACAAGGGTGGTGTAAATACTTGGTACGAAATATTGGCAATGGTAACAATTCTGATGACAAGTAGTGTTAGCAAGTAATAATGAACAGAACCAAGAAGAAACATGGAAGAACACCAACAAACATCCAAAGGAACACAAGTAGGCAATGGCAAGAGGAACATTAGCAAGCAATTGTGAAAAACACCAATGGACAACCCACGTGGAGCACAAACACACAATGCAACATTTAAAGTTGAAACAATCAAAAATGAAAAGCAACAAAACACAAAACATCATGAACAACATTCATGAATTTAAAAATATACCTCATGACTTTTTATTTTTCTCATTATTTCCTAAGAGGCATTGACATGAATTATAAACTAATTTAAACTAATGTTTAACCAAAATTAATGACACCCTAATCCCAATTGCCTCCCTAATCTCAACCTTAATCTATGCACTAGCTTAGGAATTAAATGTAGGTTCTTTCCTAAAACCTAGTTGGTTTCCATTTTTAAAAAAATTAAAATGGAGTTGATTTTCACATGGCTAAAAAATTAGGCAATCAATTATCCTTTGTATTAATGCCCACTAGTTCTCATAATGATAACCAAACAAATAACTAGTTTGAGAACCATATATGTCAATCTTTGATAATTGCCTAACATTGAAGTTAAAAGTACATGGGTACATCGATGTTGATTGGGTTAGTAACATTTCAAACAAAAAATCAACTAGTGATATCATGTTTTCCTTTGGAAGTGGTGTTGTTAATTGGAGCAACTACAAACAATTAATAGTTGCATTGTCAAACATGAGGGCTGAATAAAACAATGCAACAATGGCTACAAATGATGTAGTTTAATTATGAAATTTATTTATAGACGTAAGACAATTGATGAATGTATAACTGTTAACAATTCAATATATCATGCTAGGTCTATGCACATTGAAGTGCATTACCATTTTGTGAAGGAAAAGGTTTTAGTTGGAGGTTTTGATCTTATTCATGACGATACTAAAAATTAAGTTGTTGTCATTTTCACAAAGTTTTTAGGTACAAACAAGTTGTGAAAAATTTAAAATATGTTTGATGAACTAGATGTGGATTTGAACTTGAGGGGTAGTGTTGAAAATTCAAGTTTAATTAGTAAGTTTTCATTAATTATTGGACTAGGGGATTTTTATTATGTTATTTTGGTGATTACCTTTTTTACTTAGTTTAGTTGGTTTATTTTTGGCTTTGGCTTCTTGGTTAAGTTTTTTGATTTTGATGGTTTGAACTTTCTTTTCATTATTGTAAATTGGTGTGTTTTGGTTGTGATGAAAACCAAGGTGCATTATTGATCTTATGTTCCATGTTTATGAACATGTTTTGATGTCTTTAGATCTATTGTTGTAAAATCATTTTTCATTTTACACTTGATCTTTTATTTGTTAATAATTTTTGCTTTGAATTCATTGAACACGTGCAATACAATATAACTTGTGTTTAACATGATGGACAGAACCTACCTATGAAATTTCATACATTGCTTTCTATTTTGGAAGTAAATTGTTTATGTTGCATTACATAAACAATATTAGGGTTATGGACATGGTCATCAAGGAGGCTTGAGTTGAAATTGCAAATTTAATGAAGGAATAATTTTCTTTAATTGTAATAGGATTCATCACTAAGTTGGAGAGGCATTTTTTGACACAATAGATGTTTAATGCAACTAGGCAACTAGGTTGAACATCTCTTGTCAGATGTTTTTGAACCATCATGGAGATCCTAGCAAACCAATCCCGTTGACCAACCTAGTTGGATTAAACATATGTCAAAAACATCTATTGTGTCAAAAACACTTAAGTTAAACATCATTAATTTGGAGAGGCACTCTTTGACACAAGAGATGCTCAACTAGGGTTTCCTAGGATTGGTTTGCTTTAGAAGTTGAAATAACTTTTCTATGGCACATGGCCATATGTCAAGCACATTTTGGCACCCCAAGGACTTTAGGACTTTTTATCATGTTTGTTGGGCCATTGTTGGACCCTATAAATTTTTATTGAAATTAACCATGCAAAACCAATGCATGGTTGCAATGGAACTTCCTTTTGACTATAACCCAACAATTAGATTGTGGGGAGGCTTAGGTTTAATGGGATTTTGGATCATTGCTTTTTTTAATGACTTAAATTGGTGAAGTTTTGCATGGTTATGATGTTTGGTAATGTGGAGGATGAATGCACCTTTTCCAACTTTGCTTTCATCAAGTCTAGATTCTAGAATTAACATTCATTTAGACATTATGGTCTAATTCAAAATTTATGCTCAATGAAGAGCTTCCCTTTCTATTCGACAATTATTATTTGGAATGAAGATGGGTGGGTATATTTCACTAACCCATGGGGTCTTCAAAAGTGAATTAGATCACCATACCTTTGTTTCATTTCACCTTGAATGAAACTTGAATCACTATATAATCATCATGTTCACTTGTAGTTCAAGTGCTTCATTAAGGTCATTTTTGGTATTATTAAAAATATTATTTCAATCTTGGATATAAGGTTATG
>Ga0209208_10006274_pt1 | contig 16401 bp, 9 predicted proteins | sample S1TSphfallax_3_FD_187694 | JGI IMG/M metagenome (GOLD analysis project Ga0209208, IMG submission 187694) | Host-associated microbial communities from peat moss isolated from Minnesota, USA - S1T2_Fd - Sphagnum fallax MG (SPAdes) (version 2) | ecosystem: Host-associated > Plants > Peat moss >...
ATACTGCGCATTGTAAGCGTCGTCTCCAGTCTGAATAAGCGGAGCCATCAGTTCCCGCGCCTGCCTATAACTCCCCGAGTCATTCGCCTTATCCGCCGCCTCCACTGTAAACTGCCGGCTCAATGCGGGCTGCGCCGCCTTCGCAGCGTCCGAGGCCGCAATCAGCGTTTGAATCGCCTTCGCCGGTTGCTTGTTGCGCCAATAAAAATCCGTCGTCGCCCGCACTACGCCCAGCAGCCTGGGATTCTCGCGATACACCTGCTCCATCTGCCGCGCCGCCGCATCCATTTCCTTGCGCCCCTCGTAGGACCGCGCCAGATCGTAGCGGAGCTCGATCTTCTCCACGGGATCGCTCGACAGCGCAATCTCGCGCTCCAGCGCGCGCTCGTAAATCGTCGTCAGCAGATGCGCCTGCGCCTCCGCGCCGATCGCCCGCGCCTCATCCGCCGAGTTCGCGTGGCCCAGCGCGCTTTCGAGCATCGGACCGATCTCCGCCGTGCGCTTCTGCGCCGCCAGCACACGCTCTCGCAACTGCAACGCGGGCAGAGCGTTATGCGCCGCCAGCATCCTCGTTGTTTCCTCGTCCACTGCCTTCGCCCACGCTTTGCGCCGGGCCAGTTGCAGCAGCCGCGCCGCCGCTGGCTCGCCATTGGCCGAGTCCGCAACCGCCGCCTGCGTGTACTCGGCGATAGCCCCCGCAAAGTCGCGCTTACCCTCATCGATAGCTCCAGCTTCGTATCCGTACAAAGCCGGATGATCGAACTTGACTCGCGCGTCGCGTATCTCACCCAATGCATCGTCGAACTGGAAATAATCCCAGAAGATCGTCGCCGCCTCCAGATACCCATCCGGCGTCCCAGGGTGAACCGCCGGCATCCGCCGCCAATACGGCGCGGCCGCGGCTAAGTCCTCATGCCCCCGCGATGAACTTGAGCTCGAATCCGCGCCGGAATCGGCATAAATATCTCCAATCCGCGCCAATCTGTCCAGATTCGCCGGGTCGAAGTCCAGCAAATGTTTCTCAATCGCCACCGCGCGCTCCGTCTGCGCCGGGTCGCAGTAAGCCAGCGAACGAAAGACGCTCGAAGCCTCCGTCCCAATCTCCTCCTCCGCCGGATAACTCTCGGCGAGCGAAGAGAGCAGCGGCGCGCTAACTTCAAAGTGCGACTGCCACATCTCCGCCTCCGCCAACTCCCGCGTCGCATCCGGATTGGCCTTCCGCTCCTTCGCGTCCGGCACCAACGTGCGCAACCGCGCCAATTCCGCTTCCAGCTTTCCATTGCCGCTCAGATAGTCGAAGAACTCCCGCCGCAACTCGTCGCTCTCGCTCCAGTGCTCGCGCAGCAGCTTCTCCCATGCTGCTTGGTTGTAAGTGCTCTTGGCGTGGTACGCACCCAGCAAATTTGTAACGAAAACAGTGTCGTGAGGGAATCGCCGATGGGCATAAAGATTGAGCTGCAAATAGTACTGCGGTCCGCCCCCGCTGACATTGCGAAAATACGCTTCCAACTCCGTCCCGGAAAAAATGCCCACGACCTTCTTGGTGAGGGCCGCGTACGCCTCGCGCTTCTTCTCCTTGAGATACAGCCGCGCCAGCTTGTCGTACCAGCCTCGATCCTGAAACTTCTCGATCGCCTGCGAATAGACTTCTTCCTGCTCCACGCTCAGATTGTTCTGCCGCAGGAACTCGGCAAGCCTTTCATACAGCAGCGGGTCGTTTGGATTGCGATCCAGTTCCTTGCGCAGCACCGCGAGCGCCTGAGGCAGTTGCCCCTCGGCGGCAAGCCGGCCAAGATATCGCTCCAGCAACTCGCTATACTCTTGAGCGGCGGTCGCAAATACCCCAGGCGGCGTTCCTGGAGTTACCTCAAACGCGCGGCTCCGCTCCAACTTCTTCTCGGTTTGCGCTGGGGCGGCGGCGGCCTCCCTCGAATCGGGACCCGCCGCCGTCTCCGCAACCCCGATGCTGGCAACGCCATGGACCGAAGCGGCGGCCGCAGTCAACGGCATCCCCGCCGTCTCCGCTCCAAGTTCCGTCAGCATGCGGTCGTACAGGGCAAACTCATCTTTGGTTGCCCGCTGCCGCGCATAGGCGTCGGCCATCGCAATCGCCACTCGCACCCGATTCGACTCATCTTCCGGCGCGGTAAAACTCGCCAGAAAGTCGCTGCCAGCCTTCACCGCCAGCGCGTTCTCGCCGTAATCGCCAAGCGCGTGGATAAGCTCGGCGTGCAACTGCGCCCGCTCTTCAGCGCTGGGATAGTCCCGGTCGAGCGTGGCCAACAACTCAGCCGCCTTGGCGCGATGAAAGTAAGGCTGCGCGCGTTGCTCTTCTTCTTGATACGACTGCCTGGGCGAGGCCGAGTTCAACCAAAGCGAAAGAATCCCATTCCAATACCCCGGCCCGCGATCGAGCGTGGCCACATCCCGATAAAGGCTCAGATTGTTCGCGCCCAGCTCCACCGGTGTGTCCGGCGCCGTCAGCAGAATGCGGATTGCGCCGCTCAATCCTGCAGCCTGCGCAGATGCGCCCGTTTCCAGCGAACCGTGCGCATGATACAGCGCAAAGTAATACCGGGCAGCTTCAGGGTAGGCATGAATCGCCTCGGTGAGTTTGGCCAGCGTATACAACTCCTGTGCGCTCCAGTCCGCCTTGCGGCTCTCCTTGCTTAGCCGGAACGCATCGATCGTCTCCTCGGCAGACGGCAAGTTGCCCACCTGTTGCCAGTAATAAAACAGCCGCACCATCGCATTCAAATCGTCGGGATTCTTCGCCAGCCGCTCGCGGGCGTCGGCCAGGAACCGCCGCTGGCTGTGCGTCTCCTTGAGCAGAGCATAATAGCTTTCCACTAACTCCGCCGGCCACAAAGGCTGAAAGCCGGCATCGTAGGTTGCGAGCGCCTTGTCGGCCGAACCCCGACGATACTCCAGCAGCGCCGCGGCCTTTATCGGAAACACCGCATCGTGCGGGAACGCCCTCCTGTACTGCGCAATCAGTTCGCCCGCTTTGGCGAATCGCTTTCCATCCTTCTTCCGCTCCAGCAACCATCCAAACTCGCGCGCAAAGAGAGAAGGTTGATCGGGATACCGCGCGATCCAGTCCGCGAATGCGCGCTGGGTTACATCCTCGTCCATTGCCTGATCGGCGGCCTCCACCAGCACCCGTTCAAACGCCTTCCACGAGCGCTGCTCCGTCGCCGCAGTGTAAGCCTCAACCGGCTGCGCGGCCGCGGAACCCACCTCCATCAGCGCGCTGACTTCCTCCCTCGGTTGCAGCCTGCGATGGTAGTAATCCGCCAACTCCAACTTAGCGCCCAATCCATCTCCGGATTTCGCTGCGTAATTCTTCCAATCTTTCTCCGCCGCGGCAAAATCGAGCGTGCGCTCCTCTTCCAAAGCGCGCAGCGAGTAAAGCTCCGCCTGCTCCGGAGCCTTGCCGATCAGCGCGCTTAACTCGCCCTGCGCCTCCTTCGGCGGCCTCGGATAGAGCGCCTTCAGCGCAGGTATCTCCATCGCCCGGTAAAGCGCCGCTTCGATCGCGCCGCCGCTCACAGCATCCTGCATCCAGCGCGGCAGCGCGGCGCGGGCCTGCCATGCGATAAGTGCCATGCCGCAGAAGCCGAGCATCGCAAGCGCCCTGGAGTTATGGAAGTATCTCAACCTGCACCTCCTCGCTGCCGATGTTATGCGCAATGTCTTCGGCCGTCACGGAAAGGGTATACCGGCCGGCCGGCATCCCTAGCGGCACCACCAATGTTCCCGTGCTCGCCGCAGCCGCGGGATTCCAGCGCAGGCTCACCGGCAATGCGCCATCGAGCCGCGCCGTCAGTGTCCGCGTACTCGCCGTGGCATTGGCCTTCACCGCAACCGCATCGCCCGCGTGGAACTGCCGGCGATCGAGCAGTATCTTCACCGCCGGCGGCGTGCTCGCAATCGCGAAGGTCTTCCCCTCGCGATAGGTATTGCCGTTCCTGTCGCGTAGGATCAGGCGCACGCTGTAAGTTCCATCCTTCATATCCGCAGGCGCCAGAAAGCGCGTCTCCCATAACTCCCCGCCGTCCTCGCCCGGCGTATCTTCATCGGCCAGATGCCGCAGGGGCTTGGTCAATCCGAAGGGAAACAGCGCGATCACCGACGCAATCGCTGGATCGGTCCGTACGCGCAACACCGGGTCGCCGGGCCGGATGACACGCGGTCTCAGCAGGGCTCGCGGCGCGGCCAGGAACGACGTATACGGCGTTACTAACTTGTACCTGCGAGCCAGCCGAACGATCTCGTCGATCGCCGCCCTCGTTTCACCCTCGCGCGCAATCTGGTCCAACAGCGCATTGACCCGCCCCTGCGCCCAGAGCCGCGGCAACTGCGGATGATCAAGCGACTCCGCTGGCAAATCGACCTTGGCCTTCGCATCGAGGGCCGGCCCGTCACGCGTCGCCAGAGCCTCGAAGCTCACGCCGGTAGCAGGCGCCGCATACTGGCCCACCCACGAAGCCACGGACCGCGTATACGTTTGCCCGTCCAGATCGCTCAGCGGATAGACCATCCTCACCTTGTCCGCCGACTGCACGGTCAGCGCCAGATCTCCCACCGGGCTGCGGACTATCTTCGATAGAAACGCGTCGAGCTTGTATTCCACAGGCTCGGTCGAAAGCACATGCTCCAGCACTCCGCCATTCTGCGCGAGCAGCTTTAAGAGCGCCAGATTCGCGTCGTCTCCCACCGCGAAAATATCGGTCCGAGGACGATGCCCCGTCTGCTTCCATTGCCGCGCATAATTCGCCGCAATCTTCCTTGCAATCACGGTCTCGCCGCGGTCGGACTCGCCGTCGGTCATTAACGCCAGCGCACAATTGTCCATCGTGCATTGTCTCAATCCCGCACTCAATGCCTTGCCGATGTCCGTACCCCCGCGCAGTTTGCTTGCGCGCACAAAGTCCAGCGCCGCCTGGACCGACGCGGCTTCGGCCGCGACCGGCTCCGGCTTGTAACTCGCAACATCCTGATTGAAGAGAATCACATTGAAGCGGTCGACCGGCCGCAGCCTGCGCAGCAGCGCCTCGATCGCCGCATAACTCCGCTCCAGTTTCTCCCACTGCATCGAAAGCGAGTTATCGAAGAGCAGAATCGCCGTTCGCGAAGCGCCCGTGTCCGCCTGCGGTGCCGCGGCCGCGCCTTCGCCGACCAGCAACTCAGCCTGAAAAAAGCCCGGTTCTGGACCGGCGTTCTTCTCTGGCGCTGTCTCATCGGGCGAAGGCAAAGCCGTCTTCGGATTGCGATAGGCAATCACATCGAGCGTATCCGCCTGCGCCGCATCCAGACGCCACGCGGCGGTAAAATCCTCGTCCAGAGAAACATGATCGCCAGCAAACGAACCCGCAACGATATGCTCATTCTCTCCAGCGTCCAACTTCAGCGGATATAGCTTCGAAGTCAGTTGAAAGCCCTCGAACCCGTGCGACGAGCGCAGCTCAAATCGCAGCGTGAAATGCTCCGCAATCTGTTGCCCGTAGGCATCCGGCTTCAGTGGCAACGCAAAGAACTGCTTCCAGTCGTTCACCGTCAGCTTCTGGTGGTATTCAAGCTCCAGCCGCTTCGTTCCCCAAGCCGGAATGGGCACAATCGTCGCGCTGAAAGTGGACGTCTTCTTCGGGTCCGAGTTATCCCGCTCGCCCATCTCCAGCAAGCCAGGGTCGATCGCCTGCATCCGCGCCTGATCGTAAACCTCTTCCGCTCTCTTCCGCTCGAGAATCACTGCCGGAATGCGCACCGGCCCATCCCACACCGCAAAATCAGAAACCGTACTGCGATCCGGCAGCGCAAACACATACGTCCCTTCTTCAATACGATTCGTACGATTGGCAAATATCTGCGTGATGCGGACGCGCGCATCGCCATTGTCGATGACGACATCCACCTTCATCTCCGCAAGCGATAGAACCGCCGCATCCGGCGCCTCTTTGTCCTTGGGAATCAGCACACCGGCATCGCCGTGCGACGCGCACGGCAGCAGCATGGCAATCAGTACCGGAGTTACCGTGTAACATGCCTTCAAGAATTGCACTTACCTGCGCTCCTTCTCAATCCAGCAACCGTTCAGCAATCCGCACCAATCCATTGTCCGATCCCAGATACACTTCGCCATCTCGCGCGGCAATCGCCGTCACGTTTTCCGAGGGCAGCCCAGCCTTAATCTGCCGCCATCGTCCGGCAGTCCGCGAATACACCCACAGTCCCTGCCCCAGCGTTCCGACAAGGATATGCGAATCCGTCGCCAGCATCGCATTCGGATTCACCTCCATGGCCCGCGTTGCGCCATCCATGGCCGTAAAGCGCCCGGCGCCGTCGAGCCGCATCGCCCCCGCGCCATAGGTCCCAACCATCCAGCCGCCGTTGTCGGCGACGATCGCTGTGACCCAGTTATGCTTCAGCCCAGAGTTACCGGCTGTCAGGTTTCGCCGCACCGACTCCCGCACTAACTCTGAAATGCCGCCCAGCGTTCCCGCCAGCACGGTTTTATCCTGCACGCCCAACGCGTAGACGTGGTTGTTCACCAGACCTTCGAACGCATACAGACTTCGCGCGCCATCGGCGTCCACAAAGGTCAACCCCGCCGGCGTGGCCAGCACCATCGTCTCTCCGGAGAATGCGATATCGGTTATATGATCGGCAATCAACCCGTCGCGCCGCGTCATAACTTGGCGCGGCTTGCCTTGCTGGTCGAATAATACGAGGCCATTCGCCGTCGCCACCGCCATACTTCCCCTGCGCTTATCGAGAACAATGCGATTGACGCAGAACAAACGGTCGTCCTCGCGATGCTCCGTGCGCCGCCCGGCCATCGAAACCACGTCCAGCCCGCGATCGAAATACCCCACCCAAAGCCGCCCATCCGGCCCAAAAGCCAGCGCCGAAACATTCCCATCCGTCAGCACGGGCACGTCCGGATCGGACACAAGCGGAGCCCACCCGCTTCCCGCCTCCTGCTCCAACAAACCGTCTCGCATCACCGCGTACAGTGGATCGTCTTCGCCGGCGTGCACAAATTGTTCCGCGGCGCGGCCATCCCCCTCGTCGTTTCCTACAAACACCGCCGAAGGGCGCCGGCCGACGTCCAAGGAAACCCGCCGGATTCCCTCGTCGATCGATCCCACCGTTACGCTCTTGTCATCCGCGTAGAGCGCGTTGGCGAAGACGTTGCGCGCCAATGTCCGCGCTGGACGGCCGGTATCGAACTCCTCCACGCCCAGCGGCGTCCCCACAAAGACCCGATCCCCGCGCGCCGCGATCGCATCCACCTGCGCATCCGGCAGGGCGCCACCGGTTTCTTCGAAACTATCGATCTGGCCGCCATGCCAGTGCCGCACTCCGCGGTCTCGCGTACCCACCCAGAATCCCGTCGCATCCGCGGCCAGCGCCGTCACCGCCAGCCCCGCCAACTGCGGATGCCACGTTTCAAGAGTGTTGCCGCCCCGATACACCAGCAGCCCGCGTTTGCGCGTTCCCACCAGCAGTTCGCCGGTAGCCAAAGGCAGCAGCGCCGTCACATCGCGCGCTTCGGCATCGACCGGCCGAATCTGCCGAAAACTCTCGCCGCCGTTAGCCTCCGAAAACGCCAGAATCCCCTCGCCCGCCGTCGCAATCAGCAGCTCCGGCTCGCTCGCCCCGCGCAGCCGCCCCACCGACATCGCCCCGAGCGGAGCGGCCGGAAGATCCAGACCGACGCGATACGTCTTGAGCAGCGCCGTCCCTCCGCCGCGCATACCCTCCGCCGCCCCGTAAACGAAAAGCCCAGACGGCCCACTCACATAGAGTTTGCCCCGATAAAAAGCTCCAGCCGTGTAGGTCGCCGGAGAAGCGATCCACTCAAATCCGGGATTTTCCATCCGCGCGAGTTGGCGCATCTCACAAGGGAATCGTCCCTCGTCCGCCACTTGAATCCCGGCCCGATCCAGCGATCGCTGCGCCCGCAAAAACACAAAAGCCGCAATGCCCAGCGCAAACACCGCGGGCAAAGCAGCCAGAAACCACCAACGAAGTCTGCGCATCGGGTCCGTTACCCATCCGCCTTCCGCCGGAAAGGTAACTTACAGTAGCACGGTTTTGCCTGTGGAAAAAATTAGGCCGCTTTGCGACTTCCGAAGGTGCCAATTCGAGCAATATCCGCTTGGTTGCGCCCCGATTTACCGAGTATCTCAGGCATTGGCAAATCGCAAATTGCATCCGCCATTTGCCCCCGGCCATCCTCGGGGTGGATACTGACAACCGTCGTTCCAGCCCCGGAGGGAACCCAACCAATGCGTCAGCTCCACGTTTCCGCATTCCTCATTCTCCCCGTTGTCTTCTGCGCCGCCGCCTCGGCGCAGAGAGATCGCAAACAGATCCCCGGCGAAGGCCCCAACGGCGTGCCGCAGGCCACCTTTCTCTCCCATCGCCTCGGCACCGACCACGCCGAAGGCATCGCGACCGTGGACATGAACGGCGACGGCTTTCCCGACCTCGTCAGCGGCACCTACTGGTACGAAAATCCCGGTAGCCAATCTGGCGCAAAAGGCGGCGAATGGAAGCAGCACCAGTTCCGCAAAGTAGGCCTCCTCGGCGAATTCGTCTCCGACTGCGGCGAGTGGGTCATCGACGTCAACCACGACGGCGCTCCGGACATCGTAACCGCCGGCTGGATGCTCAACGGCCTCTGGTGGTACCAGAATCCCGGCAAATCCGCCGCGCCCGGCACCCTCTGGCAACCCCACTTCATCACCGATAGCTACGACACCGAGGGCGGCGTCTACGCCGACATCAACGGCGACGGCATCCCAGACCTCGCGCTCGCCCACTACAACCACTCCGGCATCCTTTGGGTCGATTTCGCCGGCCCCTCGCCCGTCGTCCATCACCTCGGCGGCAAAGAGCAGGACGGCCACGGCATCGGCGTCGCGGATGTCGATGGCGACGGCTCACCCGACATCCTCACCCCCACCGGATGGTTCAAAAGCGTCGACGCCAAGCACGACCAATGGGAGTGGCACGCCGACTGGAACCTGGGCGATGCCGGCTTTCCCATCCTCGGCTACGACGTCAACGGCGACGGCAACCTCGACATCGTCTACGGCCAGGGTCACAGCTACGGCCTCTACTGGCTCGAACAAGTCGATGGCGGCGAAAACCGCCATTGGGTCCGCCACACCATCGACGAGTCTTTCTCGCAATCCCACGCTTTAGCCCTGGCCGACATCGACGGCGACGGCGAGCCGGAACTGATTACCGGCAAGCGCTACCGCGGCCACAACGGCAACGACCCCGGCTCCTACGACCCGCTGGTGATCTATTACTACAAGATCGATCGCTCCCCAATGGTGCGGCAGAACCGCTTCACCCGCTACCCCATCTCGGTCAACGGAACGGCCGGCGCAGGTACGCAGTTCGTCGTCCTCGATCTGGACAAAGACGGCGACTTGGACATAGCTTCAGCCGGCAAAACCGGCGTTCACTTCTTTGAGAATCTTACAGTTGACCGCGTTCCCAAAGAGCGGCGCGAACAGGAACTCCTGCTCAACAAAGACTGGCCCTTCCCCGGCGAAGGCGATCAGGTCCAGCAGGAAAACGGTCCTAAACCCCAGTAACTTACCGCTAACTCAAGCCAAACTACGGTGAACCGCGAGGATAACTCATGCTCCGCAGAATTCTGAAGCTGATTCTCTTACTCATCGTCTCAGCTCTCCCCGTGAGCGCAATCGCTCAGACGCCTGCCGACAAGCCCATCCGCGTCGTCATCGTCGGCCTCGTTCACGACCACGCCCTCGGCCTGCTCAACGCCATGCCAAAAAACACCAGCGTCCAACTCGTCGGCATCAGCGAGCCGGACACCGCGCTCGCCGCCCATTACGAGAGCGAGTTCCATCTCGATCACAAGCTCTTTTACACCGACATGGACACGATGCTCGACCAGCTCCATCCCGACGCTGTGCTGGTCTATACCGATATCCTGGATCATCGCAAGGTGATCGAGGCCGCCGCCAAGCGCGGCATCAACGCAATGGTCGAAAAGCCGCTAGCCACCACCATGGCCGACTCCCTGGCCATCCGCGCCGCCGCTCGCGAACACCACATCCAGGTCCTCGTCAACTACGAAACCACCTGGTACGCCTCGAACGCCGAAGCAATCCGCGAAGCCGACTCCGGCAAACTCGGACAAATCCGCCGCGTCGTCGTTCACGATGGCCACGAGGGGCCCAAAGAGATCGGCGTCAGCCCAACGTTTCTGAACTGGCTCACCGATCCCGAGAAGAACGGCGCCGGAGCCATCTTCGACTTCGGCTGCTACGGCGCCGACTTAATGACCGTCCTCATGCACGGCGAAACACCCGTCAGCGTCACCGCCGTAGCCCTCACCGACAAGCCCGACATTTACCCCAAAGTCGAAGACGACGCCACCATCGTCGTCCGCTACCCGAAAGCCCAGGCCGTCCTCCAACCCTCCTGGGACTGGACCTTCGCCCGCAAGGACATGGAAGTCTATGGCACCCAGGGATTGGTCATCACCGAAGCCGCCGACCACGTTCGCGCCCGCTACGTCCCCGAAAAAACCGAATCCGAAATCCCCGTCCCACCGCTCACCGGCGGCTACCGGAACTCGCTCGACTACCTCGCCGGAGTCCTGCGCGGCCAGATCAAGCCCGACCACGACCCAACCTCCCTCGACACCAACATGATCGTAATGCAGATCCTCACCGCAGCCCGAGAATCCGCCAAAACCGGCCGCACCATCGCCCTGAAACCACTGCCGCAATAAGCCGCGACACCGCCCTCAGCACTTGTCATCCTGAGCGGAGCGAAGGATCTGCTTACGTTTGCCAAGGCTCGTCCATCACGCTTATTGTCATCGAATGATGATATGATCGGTGCATTGGCAGGAGGATTCCTATGCGGACAACCGTGGTTCTCGACGACGATCTTGTGAAGACAGCCTCGGAGTTTACTGGAATAACGGAAAGGACCGCGCTCATTCGCAAGGCGTTTCAGGCGTTGATCCACATGGAGGCATCGCGCCGTCTCGCCGCGTTGGGTGGAACCATGCCCGATCTGGAACGCATCCCTCAGCGGCGTTTCGAATAGCCATGATCCTGGCCGACAGTACCGTTTGGATCGACCATCTCCGCGCACACGATCCGAATTTAGACAGCCTGCTCCAAATCGGGAGCATCGCAATGCACCCATTCGTTGCAGCCGAAGTGGCTCTGGGTTCCCTGCGAAACCGCCAGCGCACCCTTGCCGAGTTGGACTCGCTTGTTCAGGTCCCAGTCGCCCGCATCGGCGAAGTGCGACTTCTGATCGAGACCCAATCCCTTTATTCCAAAGGCATTGGGCTTACCGATGCGCATCTGGTAGCGTCTTGCCTCATTGCCGCTGGCACCATGCTATGGACGAGAGACATTCGTCTGAAGAAGGTTGCGCAATTGCTGGGAATCGATGCCGGCCTGGCCTGATTCCCGTGCCTGACGTCTTGTTAAGCCCAGCTACTCATCCCGCAACACCCGCATCGGTTCCACCGTAGCCGCCCGCCACGCCGGCTGCAGCGTAGCCGCCAGCGCAATCAGCAACACCCCGGCTGCCGCGATTCCGTACGATACGGCATCAAACGCCGGCATCGCCCCCAGCAGCGCGCTCGCCCCGCGCATCGCGGCAAAGCTCAGCGCTACGCCGCCCACCACGCCAAGCGCCGCCACAGCCAGCGCCCGGCCCATCACCATCCCCAGCACTTGCCCGCGCTGCGCCCCCAGCGCAAACCGCAGCGCAAACTCAAACCGCCGCTCAGCCACCGTATACGCCGTAACGCCAAACATCCCAGTCATCGCCAGCAGAATGCTCACCCCGGCAAAGCTGCCAAACAGCAGCGTCCTAAAGTGCTGTGCCCGCTCCGATTCGCCGATGTTCTCGCGCATCGTCGTCGCCACCAAGGCCACTTCGGGGAAATTCTCCTTCATGAACTTCGCCAGCGTCGCCGACATCGCCCCGGCCTCCGAGTGCGTCCGCACCATCACCTGCATATCCGTCGCGGCATGGGCGTGTTGGGTCAGCGGAACATAAAACGTCGGGAAGGGAAGCGAAGCCGGGGAATCCTGCCGCACGTCGCCCACCACGCCAACGATCGTGATCCAGTCCGAGAGCATATCCCACCCGTTCTTGATCTGCTTGCCGATCGGGTCCTGCCCAGGGAACTGCTCCTTCGCCAGCGACTCGCTGATCACCACCACCGGCTCCGAACCCGCCAGATCCGCCTCCGTCAGCCCACGCCCCCGCAACACCGGAATCCCCATCGTTTGAAAATAGCCCGGCGTCGCCGCAAGAATATTGGCGACCGGCAAATCGAGCACTCCCGGCTTGAAATCGGTCCTGCCCTTGATCGCATAGCTCACATTCGATCCGCCATCGCTCATCGGAGCACCCGATACGGCATCCGCGCTCGCCACGCCCGGCACCGTCCTCACCCTTGCCAGCACCCGGTTGAGCGCCGCCACATCCGCCTGCCCATCCGGTGAATTCACCGCAAAGCGGACCGCAAGGCTCGCCGTGGGATTGGTAATATGCGGTGGCATATGGGCTTCGAGAGACACCAGCCGGTCCGGGGCAAAGCCCAAATCCTGCCGCGACTCGGCAATCAACTGGCGCACCAGCAGCATCGCAGCCACGCTCAGCATCAGCGTCAGAGCCACTTCCCCAATCACCAGCCCCTGTCGCAGCCTTCCCGACCCGCGGCTCTCCGTCCCGCGCGAAGCATCCTGCTTCATCGCCGCCGCCGGATCCACACGCCACGAGCGCCACAGCGGTAGCAGCGCCGCCAGCGCCATCGTCGCCACGCTGATCAGGAACGAGACGCCAATCACCTCAAAATTCAACCCAACTTCATTCAGCCGGGGAATCTCCGCCGGAGCCATCCCCACCAACACCTTCAGCGCCGGCACGGCCACCATCACCCCAGCCGCACAGCCGCCCACGGCCAGCAGCAGCACCTCCATCGCCGCCCGCCGCGCCAGCGCCATCCGCGTCGCCCCCAGCGCCGTGCGAATTGTCACCTCCCGCCGCAGCCGCGTCGCCCGCACCAGTTGCAGATGCGTAATGTTCGCGCAGACGATCAGCAGCACCACCCCCACCGCTCCCAGCAGCAACCGCAAAATCGGCCGCACCTTGCCCACCAACTGTTCCTGAAGCGAAACCGCCTCCAGCGCCTTCAGCTTGTCTTCCGGATACGCAGTCGCAAGCTGCCGGGAAACCGTCGCCATCTCGGCGTTCAACTGCGCCAACGAGACTCCCGGCTTTACCTTGCCGATCGCCCGCTGGTTGTACGCTGTCCGGTTCGGAATATTCGGAGCCGATGGCCCCTCGATCCAAACCTGCGTCTTCCCAGGAAACGAAAACCCGCCCGGTAATACGCCCACAATCACCCGCAGCTTGCCGTAATACATCAGCGTCTTGCCAATGGAATTGGCAGCAGACCCAAACTCCCGCTCCGCAAAGGCCTCGCCGACCATCGCTTCTTCCGGATCGGTCAGCGACTTGTTCCCAGTAAGAAACAGCCGCCCCGCCACCGGCTCCACGCCCATCACCGCGCCAAACTCCGGGCTGGCCAGCGCAATATCCGTGTACAACATCCGCGAACCGGCCTGAATTCCATCCTGATAAAAGCTGTAATACGCCGCCGACTCGAGCGAAGATACCCGATTCGCAATGTCCGTGAAATCCGCCCCGCCCACACGCGGAATCGACCGCTTCTCGTCCGTAAACCGCGTATTCAGCCCGTAGATCCGGTCCGCGTCGCGATAGCCCAGCGGCCGCAGCAGGACGCAATCCACCATCGTGAAGATGGCCGCATTCAGCCCTATCCCCAGCGCCAGCGTCAGAATCACCGTCGCTGTAAACGTTCGCGAACGCCGAAGTTGCCGCACCGCCAACCGAAAATCCTGAAGTAAATCAAGCATGAAATCACTCCGCAAGGCCAAAACCACTTAAGATCATGAAGCAATCCGATAGCCATCGCAGAGGGCCACGTTTTCAGTCACTTATGATTTGCAGGCGAGTCAAGCTCTGTTCAAATTCGCGCACCATTGTCCACATCCGGACAGTTGCAATAAAAAGCCCCCGCCGAAGCGAGGGCTCTCTTGTCCAAATCTTGAAACGTGGCAGCTACTTGGGCTTCGCTTCCATCCGACTTATCCGCTGCTCATGGTCCACCAGCATATGCAACAGCCGGTCCTCAATACGTTCGAGCCACCCGTCGTATTTGTCCATTCGTGTCTCAAACCGGTCCAACCTCGACTCCAGCTTATCCAGCCCTCGCGTGTTCAAGAGGATGCCAATCAGCGCCAGGATGGAGGGCACGGAGATAGCGAACCAAAGCTGCGCGTTCGTAACCATAGTTGCCCGAAGTATACACCCGATTTAGACACCCGGCCAGCGAAACTGGGCGAGAAAATCACGTCGGCTCCGCCCGGCGCGTCTCACACCAGCTTCATCGCCACCGGATCCCAATGCACCACAGCATCCTTCTCATAGCTGCGGTTGGCCAACAGCGCCGCCCCCGCCGCGCGGAAGCCAAACTCCGCATCCTCGACTACCGGCGTCCTGCTCCGCACCGAAGCGAAGAAGTTCTTGAAGTGATCGTAGCTGTCCGAATAACCCGGCGGCGCGACGAACTTGTCATACGCGAGCGGCGGCAAGCCCGTCGGGTGCTGCGCCGGATACTTCTCCGCGTATGCCGATTCCATCTGCCTCTGCATCGCTTCCGTAAACGTCCCCACCGTCAGCCCCGGACCCTTCTGCCGCGGCGATCGGTTCACGCTCACCGAATTGCCGGCAATCTCCATCGTCCCTTCCGAACCGGTAAAGATCAGACCCTCGCTCTCATCCCCGCCATCCACAAAATTCACGCGCAAACTCAGGTTGAACCCCTCCGGATAGTCGAAAATCCCCAGCATCACATCCGGCACATCGCGCCCATCTTTCCAGAAGCGCAGCGCCCCGCTCGCCACCGCGCGCGTCGGCCCCTTCGCGCCAGTAATGAAGTGCGTCCCGCTGAAGAGATGCACAAACAAATCCCCCGCCACGCCCGTCCCGTACGCCTTCCATTTCCTCCACTGGAAGAAGTGCTCCGCGTTCCACGGAATCTTCGGCGCCGTCCCCAAAAACCGCGGCCAGTCGCAGGTTTCCGTCGAGGCATCGAGCGGCACGGTGTAATTCCACGCGCCCATCGACGAATTCCGATCCCACCGCGCCGTCACCAGATTCAGCTCGCCGATCGCCCCCGAAGCCAGCAACTCCTTCGCCTTGGCATAGACCATCGAACTAACCCGCTGGCTGCCCACCTGCAATATCTTCCCCGTCGCCTTCGAAGCCGCAATCATCTCCGGCCCATCCGAATAGAGATGGATCATCGGCTTCTCGCAGTACACATCCTTGCCGGCCTTCATCGCATCGACTGAGACCTTCATATGCCAGTGATCGGGCGTGCCGACAATCACCGCGTCGATGTCCTTCCTCGCCAGCACCTCGGTGTAATCGCGCGTCGTGAACAGGTCGTTGCCCCGGACCTCTTTCGAATGATCCAGCCGCCCCTGGTAGCAATCCGCCACAGCCACCAGCTTCACCCCCGGCACCAGCAGCGCGGAGTGCGTATCGCCCATCCCCTGCCCGCCAGCCCCGATCAGCGCAATCTGAATGTTGTCGTTCGCCGCAATCGGGCGTCCCATCTCCGTCTCGGCCGCCGCCAAAGCATGAATCTTGCCGCCAGCCAAAGATCCGGCAGTAGTTATCCCAGCCGCCTTCAAAAAATACCTGCGATCCAATTGCATGTCTCAAGCTCCTGGTAACTGTTCCTCAAACTCGAAGCGCCTTCGCCGTGTAACAGGGCACGACTTCAGTCGTGCTGAAAATGTCAATCAATGGAATGCGGCTTTAGCCCCCGACGGAAGCCGCGCCCTGCAACTGAGGTTCCGCTAACCTGCTGGTCCTATCTGAAAACGTCGCCAGGAACAGCAGCAAAATCCCCGCCGACATCGCCCCAGGCACCAGCCAGATCGCCCGCCAATCGTGCCCGCCACTTACGCTGTAATGCTCCACCACCGCCCCTGAAAGCCACGAACCCACAAACATCCCCGCTCCATAAGTCAGGAACGTAATCAGCCCCTGCGCCGCCGCGCGCAGCTCCGGCGCAGCCTTGCGGTCGATGTAAATCTGCCCTGTCACAAAGAAAAAGTCGTAGCAGATGCCATGCATCAGGATCCCAGCCCACAACATCCACATACCCGGCCCAGCATTGCCAAAGGCAAACAGCAGATACCGCAGCGCCCACGCCAGCATCCCCGCCACCAGCATATATTTCACCCCCAGCCGCCGAAAGAAAAACGGGATCAG
>Ga0209208_10006275_pt1 | contig 16401 bp, 12 predicted proteins | sample S1TSphfallax_3_FD_187694 | JGI IMG/M metagenome (GOLD analysis project Ga0209208, IMG submission 187694) | Host-associated microbial communities from peat moss isolated from Minnesota, USA - S1T2_Fd - Sphagnum fallax MG (SPAdes) (version 2) | ecosystem: Host-associated > Plants > Peat moss >...
TGAATCACTTTAATGCTAGACATCCAAACAAGTTGAAAATGCTACACAAATTGTGAATAATAATGTTAGTTTAGAAAACAAGGAATGTAACATAAGCCATCACTTTGTTGACATGATAACAAAAATAACTTAACCTTGTGTGGCCCACACAAGGCAATGTTTTGTAGTTAAAACGGATTATGGAACCATGAATGACATAATAAATATAACTATGTCCCACAGTTTGTTCCCCTGCCATTAGCCCTGGCCAAAAATGGTGACAAATTAGTTTTGGAAATAAATCTTTCATGCAGCTAACAAGAAGGCTCAGCATGCACTCATGAGGGGTACTTGTTCCCAATGTGTTCTCATCAAGTTCTCAAAGGGTTCCTCAAGTTTTCCAGTTGTTCCCAATGCCACCTCTGTTCTATCCCAATGTTCCCAAAAAAAACTGGTGATGGGGCCAATCAATGTGGCTCATTTAAAAGAGAAAGAGTGTGATCAACACCTATGAAGTAATTAATATGAATCACACTATACCACATTACAATACTCTACTACTACTCTCAAGGCAGTTTGTTTTGTCATGTTGAGATCTCCCCACCCATAGTGCTCGCTTTGCCCTCTTGGGGTCCTTGTAATTAAAAGTTCAATATTCAATAACTCCTCTACTGTAAGTCTAAACATTAAAAAACCACCTCCGTCCACTACTCACCGAGGTGATTAAAACCATAAAACTTAGGGCAATTGGGACACGATTGTCATATCATTATAAAACCTCAATGGGGGTCTGGGGGGGTTTAGGGTTTTAAACCTAAATCTTACCCTAAACCTTTGTGGAGGTGATTTTGCAATTTAAAAACTTAATGCGCAAGAGATATTAGCTTTTGGGTAAATTTTCACTGAAATTTCAGTAAAAATCTTAAATTTGAATGACAATTAGATTTCAGAGAAAGAAGGGGGCACCACTCAATAATTCATTATGTGCTCAATAGCACATGTCATTATAAGTGGACACTCTTAGGAAGGGGTTTTAGTTCAAGCCAAAAATGGTCACAGCCAATGTCAAGAAATACAAATTTCAAGGAGTTGATGAGATGGCTGAGAATGAACTTGGGAAGGTCTAATTTATTGTTTATTTTGGGGAAATGGGGGTGGGGTTTTTTTTTTTTTGTGACATTTAACTGAGATGAAAGTGCAATGAGAGACACATCATTGAGGCCAAGGCAATCACCAGTGTGTTGAGAGGTCTAGGTTAAAAGTAAGGTTTTAGGGTCTTCAGACTGGAGGTTCTAAATGTTCTTGGTACAACCATTGAAACCTAAGCAAGCAATTGGGCTCTTTCAAAATTGAATTAGAACTTCAATGTGTCCATGTTATGCATGTTTTGGACATGTTACAGGTATTATGGGTATGTAACATGTCACTGGGTATGTTATGTGCCTTTTGGAACATTCATAACATGGGAGGTTATGAGTGGAAATTGTGCTCGAGTATAACCCAATTGTTTTTTAAAAATGTGAATGAGGCAAAGGAATAGAGAAAAAAATTGCAATAGTACTTTTGTACTGACTACATGTATAATTTTAGGCCCATCTAACATTATTCAGCTTGGCCTTACATTTCAAATAAATTATCGCATTTGATTAATTATATATGTTTAATATTACATAATCTCTATCTTGAATTGTGTGCACTAGTTGCACAATCTAATGTTACACAATTTACTTGTTTATAATTATGCATAATGAAAATAGAACCTAACCTAGTTTAAAACTGGACTAGCTCTAAATTCTTTATGAAAATGATTGAAACTAGGGGTTTCAAAAATTCAAAGAATCACTTTCAAGACTGAATCCAAGGTTCCATAAAATTTATTATTTATTTATTTATTTATTTATTTACTTATTTATTTAAATTTTTTTAATTTAAAAAAATAGTTAGAACCGAGATGGAAATTCCTTTTTAAATCAAGAACTTGACAACACTGGTGGATGCCTCAACATAGTGAATGTCATTTGACTTTGGAGTCAATTTTAACTGGTAATAAAAAGTTTAGTAATATTTTTGGTTTTAGTTTTTTTTGGATCTTCCATGTCTTCTCTTGGCATTTCATCAATTTTATCCCATATGGTTTGGCTGAAATTCTCCCCTACTCACGTATATATGTGGGCTAAAAGAACCTTGTTTTTCACCTAGAAAATTGTAATCTAAAGAGCTTCTAGAGTTAAATGTTTCTTTGGGGAGGTTTTGTTTTGTTATGGACCAATCAAATTGGCTCATTATAGACTCACAAAAACAAAAAAAAGGAACTTGAGGAGTACTCCCTATCTAATTAATAGAAATAACAAAAAGGTACCCACACTCTTACAAAGGCCACATTACTCAGTCACTAATTACAGAGATTTCACAAAAACAATTTGTGGGTTTGGCCATCCCTTTTCAATACTTAACTTTTTCCTCAACATTGGGTTTGAACTCAATTTGCATTGGACTCTTAGAAGCAAAAGAAATTTCAAACTCCAAAACTAAATAGGTAGACTAAATAATGATTTCTATTTTGAATTCTTTCCCCCAAACAAACTTAATTCTAGCTTTCAAAACTTATGCAAGTTGAATTTAAGACAAAAACAAAAAAAGATTTTTGAAAGTCCACAAGGAAAAAAAAAACTTAAATTTGAAATAAGCACTTAAAATATATAAAGCTATGCTTTTGAACTAGCCAACCTAACTCACATGGTCACTCCATTTATGTCATCCAAACTCATGAACCCTGTCATGAGTTGAAACCATGACATTGCCAAAGCCCTGATCAACTAATATAGAACATAGTAAAATGATCTAAATAGGTTAGGAGGGTAGAGGAAGACTTTTCTCAACAAAAACAAACAAGAGCAGAAACTTCTATACCTTTCCCTATTCAAACTGCTTGGTAGTACAAATTTTTTGAAACCAAGAAAAAACTACATTCTAGTGCTTCCAAATAAATTGGGAGCTAAACTCCGTCAATTTTGAGTTTAGCTTGTTGAAAATGGAGAACATTTTCCCCCCAAGGTCAACCCATTGAGTTGCTTCTTTCACATTTAGGAAGTCATTGGATCATGTGTTGACTTGCACCTCTCTACCTACCAAAAGACTTCAAAAAGTGGAAAGTAAGAAAGTTAAAAAGTTTCAACATTACAACGTTGATTCCAAACAACAATTTTTAAACTACAACAAAACTAATATTTAACCCCAAATGGTGAAATGGGAGCTGTGAGTACAGCACTTCCAAGGCTCCATGTTCGCATGTGTATATATATATGGACAGGGAATTGCATCACTGACCTGCACATTACCTTAGAAAACAGTGTAGAGGCCATTCTGCATTCGTCATTTGATGCTGCACATTTATATTTGCAATACCAAAGCATCATATTTCTTCAATGCCTTGCAATCCAGTCTTCATCTGTTGGGTCTGTCTGCCTATCAAGTTGCTTGAAGTTTCTTGTCCTCTCCAGAGTCATCTGCACACAATCTGTGTCTCTACACCAATCTGTGATTAGTGACAAAAGTCATCCAGCATTTTATCATTTACATGGCAAATCACTCTATCATCTCTGTCTCACTCAATAATCTTAGAGTTGCAGATAGAAATGGCAAGGTTGACAATGGTGATAAACCATGCTGCTGATAATATTCCTAGCTAGCAGTGAATTCAGCCTTCTGTTACCTGCTGGGGAGTACCCTGCACCAATTTTCATTGAGTGGAACATCAAGGTCACTTCTGAAGGCTATCAGAAGCTCAAACTACCTGTACCTACAACTCTCTGCTACAGTATACATTACTTCTGCTTGAAATACATTTTGCTTTGTGCTGCATTGAGATCCCTGAAAAAAACCTAAGGTTGCCATCACTATGATTGTCACTTGGGATTCCCAAGTTTGATCCATCGTCCTCTCACCATGGTCTTTGGATGTAGATTGCATTCAATGAGATTTGCTGGTTCCAAATCTGACACCTCAGTCATTCTGCCATCATGTGAACAGCAACATAAAATATCTGCCTTCACCATCAGGAATGTGTATAAACTCAGACATGTCATCACAAGCAACCAACACCCCACACATTTTATTTGGGTGCAGAACTTAATCATCAGCAAGAACCATGATGCAGATATGATACTCCACAGGCCTGAGCTTGAGCAAGATATCCATGCAGCCCCAACTTCTGCACAGCAAAGTCCAGCATTCCCAGAATTTTCTTACCAAGCAATTTCAGTCGGAGAAAGTGCAGTCTTTTTGTTTCATTTTAGCTTGTCCCTGTAAAAGCAAGCATCAAAGCTGAAGACATAGCGGGTAGCAGTTGGGGCCACACGAATGAGTTCTGTCATAACCCTGTGAGTGTTACTTGGAAAGTATCAGACCATCACCATCATAGTGAATGACAGTGACTAACTCCCATTACACTCTACTGACATCATGAGCTCCTGAAAGTGGTTATAGACAAGTTATGATGAAATGCTTAAAATTTGGCAGCAATTGTAAAAAAAAACTGTCTTGTGAATTTCTGGATGCAATGGCAAGACTCAGACATGATGATAGCCAGCATTCCAGAGACATAGCTAACAGAACAAGTCATTGTCTCCTCATTCAAGCTGCAACAAGCTTGTCAGGGTAAGTTATTTCATTTTAGCTTGCTGCTGTAGAAGCAAGCATTTATGCCTAAGTATAAATACACCTACATATAGAGTAGTGATTGTGGCCACCTGCAATCTGAACACGTCACCACTGGTGGCTACTTGGATGTAGTAAACCCACTTAGTCAATTGAGAAACATATTAAGAAATTCCAGAGAGAACCCCACAAGAACAGTTTGAAGGTAACCATTATGTCAGTTCTGACTGGATCAAAAGTATGACAAGGACTAGTACAGTCATAACCTTGTGATTTGTGAGTGTCACTCACATAGTATCAGACCATTCCACAGTCATATCCATGAGATTGCAGAGACATCTCTACAACAACACTTTGAAGGTAACACCACAATGAGTGTAGTCATAACCTTATGAGAGATGCTCACAAGTATTCACCTTCATCATGGACAGCAGTGACATGCTGCCATGACAAGCCCACTGACTTCATCAGCTCCTGATGGTGGGTGTAGTTATGTACAGAATAATCTGCCAAAAATTTTGTGAAAATCTTTACATACAAGCAAGCATCTAAACCTAACATGTAGACAGGCCTACACAGCGGGTAGTGGTTGGGGCCTCCTGCACCTTGACACATCCTTTAAGCACACCACTGGTGACTACTCAGATGCAGAACATGTCCTAAAGCCACTGGAAAACAAACCTATGAGATTGCACAAAAATTTGAAGGTAACATGGCAATAAGTGTGGTCATAACCTTATTAGAGTCCCTCACAAACCATCACATTCTCATGAATGACAGTGACTAGCTGCCATTACTCCCCATCAACCTCATTGCCCCCCAATAGAGTTTGTAGATAAGTATATAATAATCTGCTCAAAATTCTGGGCAAAGAATTATACAAAAATCTGGTGTCCATGTTTCTGCAGAAGCAATGGAAAGACTCAGTCATGATGTTGTTAGTACTGGAGAGACATAGCACTATGGTATATACAAATCCATAATTGAAGGTACTCTTACTGCCTATATATATTGTATCCAAGAAAGTCCTGTACCAAGATGCAAGACAGTTCACAAGGCTGCCCTTGCTCATCCTCTCACCATTATTCTTCACTGCCCCTGTACATATGGTTTTAAACTGCCAGCTCATCCTCGAGGTAGCAGTACTCAAAAGTGAACTCTGTTTTTATCCGTTGACACCTGCTCCAATCCCCACTATGGCCCCCTTAATCAATGACGGAACACCTAGGAACCAAAACTAAAACAGCACATAACTTAGAAAGAAAAAAAAGGGGTGAACAATACATTTCCAAAGAGACTTCCCTAATATGCACAGGCCTGCTACTGATGAACAATATTAGAGGAACATACCAGCCCTGTTGAAAATTATCACGTGCAATGTGGAAATCAAAGTAAACATAGGTGCCCATCTCATATTCATCAGTTGTGATCTTGGGCTCCTCATGACGCTGAAACCAAGTGTTGTACTTTTTGTGGTATCTCCATGACTGCTTTTTCAGCTCTCGTGCTGCCAAGTATTGTTGGTAAGTGCCCTGTGCAAGCATGCCACTTGAGAGATTGCTCAATATCACTTTGTACCACCCCAATTGTCAAATGTAACAAATAAGAACAAACATAAGAAAGAACAGATTTTCATGCAATGTAGTCCAAATTAGAAAGCACTCATTACTGGCAGTTTTGTTAGTAAAATCTAACCCCACAGAACCTCAATCAAGTTCAATTCTCAGTTGTCTCATGGACAGATCAAACCCATCAAACTAGGGTAGTCAGCACACCCCATAACCTCGCATGTAGGCCAGCTAATTTCCATAGTTTCTGCACCAAATGTCCAGTCCTAGCACAATTTTCTACAGAATTCCAACCCAATATTTTCTGAGCATGAAGGGGGTCATCAGCATATGGGATAACTCTCTGCAAATTATAGTTCCTCATGAAGTACTGCATTTGCAAATCTGAATATGACCTATGAAAGCCCCACCTCACAAACATGGATCCTATGGCTACTTAGGAACATTCCCTAGCCTGCTCACATAGGGAGTCTTTGAAGGGTGCATTCTTCATAGAAGGTGGATTGTTAAACTTTGCATTAGCTATGTGAGTTCTAGCACTCATTTGAGTTTCTTTGTGATGTGTTTAAGCACAAAATACACGTGTTATTCATAATTTCAGACCAAGGTTGTGATTTGGTCACTAGAGACAGGAGCTGGACCTGTTGGTAATAGAAGGCAAAGAAGAGTATATCCTTGTCCAACTGCTCCCACAAAGCTGGACTATGTACAATAGGTGCTTGAACTTGTGGATAGTAACCTGGAGTCACTTTTGGACATCTCTGCATCCAACAGCATTGAACAAGACTTCTCAACAACCCTCTTGAATGTTGCTTTTCACACCAAGAGTTTCAAGTGTGCTGTTCAACTTCCCCATCAATTCTCACATGAGTCATAGCTTCTCTATCAAGCTATGCTCTAGAGTATGAGTGCAAGGGAAAAAACACAAGTTCAGGAGTGAAAAAAATTCATCTCAGGTAGTCAATGACATGTAAGTAGAGTGAAGAAACAAGACCAATGTACCGGGATATAGCTACAAGGGCCTTCAGAGTCTTTGGGCAGAGGAAGGGTGTGGTAGGCAGCATCTAGGGCCTGGAGATTCATGAGTTGGTCATACTGCACTGAAGTATTTCCTCCTGCACATGAGGGGATCAAGTTGTTGCCAGTGGTGCCCACATCCATTATGCTTCTCCTTGCGATCACTCCTGGATTTCTAGAGGCCAGCGCCCTTTGCCCACCTGCAATGTTCACCTCTGTGGAAAGTTGACTCATTTCAGCCAATGTCCCTGGACCTCCAACCTGCAGACAAAGTTTTCACCAACTATCACCTTCTGTGTGCTCAGACACACACAGGTTGAAATTGTTGGCTGTTCTTGCTGTTTGCCAGACATGTATTCTCAATTACTTTCTTGAATTTTTTTCCTCCATACAATCATGCTAGCAACAATATGGCTCGTTCTTGATCACACCAATGGCACTCAATCAGGTCATCTGTTAAAGATAAGGTACTATGACCAGGATGCCATGAAGACATATTGGCCCACCCCTCCTTTTTCTATGTGTCTTCATTCTTGAACATCATGCAATCCTTCAGGTTACACACCAAGTGCAAGATACAAAAGTGGCTATGCTGTCAGTCTGCAGACCAAGGTGAACATAAGGCCTCTCACCACAACATCAAACGTGTCACCATTCATAAAATCATCGTCTGGAAGAGTGTTGCTTTCAGCAAATGTTGCAGACACCACAGCATCATGACTGGCTTCATCCACAGTCTGCTCACAAGGAACTGCCAGTTGTTGAATCAATGGCTCACCTGTTGTCCTGCCTGCATCAACTTCATCATCACACTTTATCAAATGCTGCTAGAATTTCATGACAGATGTTGACAACAAGATACTAACTGCAACAACAAGGGAAAGAACAAGGAGTTGAGAGAACAAAAAGCTGGTCAACATGCAAACTGCAGCTCAGAAAGCCAATGGTGCACCAAGTCACTGGGTAGTGAACATAAGCAGGAAGAGGATGTAAGAGTTTCACACAACTAGATTCCAAAATATGTGATTTCAGTTTCTTTGCAAAGACCTGAAAACCCCAAAGCATGGACCAGAGAACAAAAGCCTTCAATAAATTGCAATCAAATGGAAGAAGAGTGGAAAGGATCTCTTACCATCATGAGTTGAGGATGTTCCCAATGGAATTGCCTGTTCAGATTGCAGTAGCTGAGTAGTAGATAGGCCTAGTGTTGCCAGCAGCCTCCGAGGTTGCAGGGGTGGAATAGGTGGTGTTGAAGCAGGAGAGAGGGATGGTGGGCTGTTCACCAATGGTTGCTGTAGCAGTGTTGTGCTTTGCTTGGCCGATATAACAACAGTTTGAGGCTGCTGTTGCTGCAATATCTGAGTTTTCTGAAGACTGACACATTAACATCAATACCTTGCCCTCAAATGTGTCACCATGAGAAGTCAAGTTGCCCTTTGTGATATGAAATGGAAAATCAAAGTATGACCTGATAAGACAATTGTCCAGCAAGTTGAATAACTGCTATGAACCTACCCATCCATCTCATGTTGGCTCAAAACAAAAGTCCTGAAATACAGCAACATATTTTCATTTCCACTGAAAATGGGCACCTGTTGAAGACTTGATGAATGTGGCTCAGATGTATGAGCCAGTGGTTCCTTTGCAGCTGGGCCTGGAAATGGAGGAATCTGAGGTGTAGCACAGAACAGAGGAGCAGCAGACTGGCCTAGCTGATGTTGCTGATACCTTTGCAGAAACTTCTCCTTCTGATCTGGTGTGATCTCAGTGCGTGCATGGTATAGCCCCTGATTCATTCCATTCCAGTATCCTGTGTGTTAGTGACTCATGTATAAGGAAAGGACCAGTAGCAACAGATCTATGACCTTCCCACAGCAAGCAAGCCACTAGCACACTATCATTATGTACCAGGGAATTGAGTCACTATGGTATTGAATGTCAATTCCACAAAACTATCAATGCTCAGCTTGAGCCATGAGGTATCATGGTCTTTGTGAGAGCTTTCTACCATACATGCCAATGATCTTTCTTACCAACTCTGATGGTGCTTGAATTGAGCTGGCAGAGTGTGGCCTCCATTGCCCACCAGAATTAGGAGGTGGACTGAAGATACTGCTACTATTGGGAGTCCCCTCTATGACACCACTTCTGTTACCCACACCAGTGCTACTAGTCTCACCCAGAGTTGTAGATGCCTGTCCAACAGGTCCATTTTGAGCATTTAAAGAAGCTGCCAGCTGCTGCAACAGCCCTGCAGATGCTGGTCTCTCATCCCCACTGACCATTCCTGTACTTTTGTTGAGATCAAGTCCTGAAGAGATGAGATCTGGTGTCAAAGCACTTAGTGCAGGAAGACTAAGGGGTGGTGATTGCTGAGAAGCAACAACTGCTCTGCCCATCTTCCAACTAACCAAAGGCCCTTTTCCTACACCAGCTCCAGTCCTGCTGCCCACCAGAGCAACTCCTTCCTCCTGTTTTGCCTGGCCAAGCAAGGGGATGGGCGCAGGTTCTAGAGTTATATTTATAACAGGAGATTTCACTCCCAGGGGCTTTGCTGCAGTTTCACCCTCAACACTTCCCAGAATCACTGATCCACTCCATCCACATGACAAACCCAGAGTTTCTGTGGGTGAAGAAAAAGCAATAGGGCTCACACTTCGTACTACATTTAGGGATCCAGGAATTACTCCACTTGCAGGGGGATTTCCTAAGGTAGGTGCCACAGCTCCAGAAGCTCCAGGTGATTCAGCTGAAGAATCTGAGATCACAGTCTCTTCTATTGCATGCAGGTGGAATCTTGGAGAGGCTAAAGTTGAGATTTCTGTAGCCACTCCTCCAGCTCCCATTGGCACCTGCGTGAAGAACCCCCATTGGTGTCCAAAACCAGTAACTTCTCACTTTTCCAGACTTAAAATACAAAATCTTTAGCTTTTAATGTAGCAAGCTCTAGGTGTGACCTTGTAATGGAATACAACTGAAACTATTAATCTCAAAACACAAACTGTCAGCTGACAATCTATGGAGGGCTTGTAGTTGAAGGAGCAGCCTGAATGTCAAATATTTTAGTTCAGCATATTCTGAAGAGTGCTGCTCCTGTGATGTCCCTCAGTCTTCAATCACGAGTTGGGATTTCATCCTTGAGTGATTGATTGTACAGTAGAGACTCTAACTAAACCCCGAAGGCAAAATGAATAAAAAATCTTTTGGTCCCAGCTCAAAGATAAATCAGGAGGATTGTGATAAATCAGGATGTAATCACAATACCTTGTCTTTGATACCAACTGCAGGAAGCACAATAGAAATGGCTTCTGAATTCTCCATTGCTTCAATCTTATCAAGAGGCAGGGACTGGTAAATCTCATCCACATCCAAAAACTCCTCAAAGTCCTCCTAGGGGACACCCAGTTAACACAGTTTTTCCCAACAGTGAATCCTGATGAAAATGTAGCATAAACCAGGCTTTCTCTGTGAAGACCAACAGCTACCTGTGACTCCAAAAATTCCTATGAGATTGCAGAAGAAACTCCATGAAGCCAATATCTTCATCAGTAGCAAGAATTTCTCAACACTTTATGATTTAAGTCAACCTGAAAAGACATAGTGAGTACCCAATAATAAGGTTATTGATATCTCAATCTGACAAGATACCAGCAACCAAACAACAAGAATACAAAAAGAGCAACCCTAACCCTAAAGAAAAGAGAAAACCAAACCAGGAAAAACTGGTGTAGATTAATGTCAAACATTAACCAACATACTGAGTTTCTGTCCCCCAAAACTGGCAATAACAGGAAGTAATGATACACTTTGAAGGTAACCATTATGTCAGCTCTAACAAGACAAACGCAACAAGAACTAGTGCAGTCATAACCTTGTGACTGTCATTCACAAATTATCAGACCATCACCTTCATCATGAATAGTATTGACTAGCTGCCATGATTCCGCACTGACTTTGTCAACTCCTAACAGTAGGTGTAGATAAAGATGTGGGTGTAAATAAGGATATAATAATTTTCCCATAATTTCCAGCAAACAATTGTACAAAAATCTGTGTCCTGAGTTTCTGTCATGACTTTGGAAGCAATGGGAAAACTTGGACATGCTGTTGCCACTTGACAAAATCCAACAACAAATATGTTCACATGTGCCTTGGAAGGCCTTAACTACAATTGATGCCATCAGATGTCCAATTATACTACCACCAGAAACTTCTATCAAATGGATTATGCTACAAACAGGTACAATCTTAGCTTGCTGGGGTCAAAACAATTCTTCAAGGTGGTCAAAGAGGAAGACAAATGTCAATACCTGATTGCGCTCTATGTAATCCTCCACAAAGTCCTTCACTTCATTCACCTGATCAGGGCTAAGTCCACCATTGTCCAAAAGGCGCAAAATGAGCTCCAACTTTATGAGGTGTAGCTTGTGCCTTGTTATCGAGTCCTCCAAGTGTACCTATATCTCCACAAAGCCATGATGCAAGTCACACCCCAAGCACAAGTGGAGTATGGAACTGTTCTACCAACCTGACAAAAGCATCTACACATTAAAGATTGTGAAATCAGAAGATCTAACTGTTGTTAAAATCAGTGAACACAGCAAGAATCTATACTCCATGAACTACGAGACATAATACTATGATTCCCATGTGTGGGTCAGGAATGATCACATATGCCCTCTTGATCTATATCTTCCTAAGTACTGGCAACTTCTCCACACTTAAGACTTAGGTCAATCTCAAGAGAATTGAGACATGGCCTGATAAATAAGGTAGATTGATGTTGAGAGACTCACTACAGTATCATTGTACACAATTTAGGTCACAAACTTGAGCAGTTCTACCAGTGCCCTTGTCAGCACAAAAAAGAGGAACACAATACCAAGTGTGGAGAGCGAGCCTTCCCCTTCTTCAGTTGAAGACCCTCCACCTCTGCTTCAAAGGAATCAATTTGAGATTCCAGTTCGCTGACCTGTCCAGCACAATTCTTCTACCAGTTACAACCAACTACTAGGAGGCAGGCCCCTTTTATTACATAGAATGGGAGAAACCACTCAATAATGTACTTGATACTGTGCACAAAGATGATTATACAGGACAGATACAGAAAGTGTTTGATGGAAAGAGGGTAAGAGGAGTTGGAGGGCATGCTCAATCTACCATATTGTTTAACCAATCCCGTGATTCACTTTTGGCTTTCTCCCTTGGATCCTGCCCAAAACGACAGTAATACAAGCTGAGATCTGACCTCTAGCAAAAGGAATATCATCATCCCCCTTTAACCAAGCACAATTAAGATGACAATGCGATCTAAAGGGTAGTTCACACAAGACATGAAATCAATCTCAAATTCTAGCCCTATGATACAATGAGCATAGTACATTGCAGAGTCTGGCAAAATGAGCATGCCAGTGCCTACCCCAACAGCCAACAGCCATTGATCATATCTGAGTTACCTTAGAGGGCAATGACAGAAGGACACACCATTTTTTGTTGCTGACCAAGGCCTTCTTTGGAGAAGGCTTTAGTCTTGGTCTCCTTCTCACATACTTTGAAACGCTCCATCTCTTGCTCTATGAGTTTTCGAGCATCAAGAAGTGCCTAGCAATTGAACGCAGTAATTATTCAGACTGAGGAAAGTCACAATTCTAGGTAATATTCAATGACACTCAATAAAAAAACACAAATGGAGTTAGAATTTGATCATTTCCAAGAAGGCTTCCTATTTAATAGAGCACAAAAGTTGGTCTTGCCAGAACTAACAAATGACTGCAAACACCTGTTTATCCTTTACTTCACCCGATTGGATCCAGGTCTTGATTTGGTCACGGTATCGCTGTAGCTTCTTGATTTCTTTCTTGAGGTCTGACTCAAACTTTTCCTTCTGATTTGCATTCTCTGTATCATACACCTACACTCTCCAAACAGTCGCTGTAAGTCACAATGCAACCACATTTCCCATGCTTGTACACCTAGGAGACATAGGGACACAGAGCTAAAAACAATCTCAAGTCAAAAGGTGGCCTCTTAGAGCAAATTGTCCAGGTTGTCAAAGACATAGGCAGACAAGTGACTGACCTCTATACTTTGGCATTGTGAGGGATAAAAAGGATTGTATCCTGCAATTCATTCAAAAGGGTGGATACAAAAGATAACCAGTGAGGTGATTGGATGCTTCGAGGCCACAAGGTCAAATCTATGAACTATAAAGAACACAATTTCCTGCAAGTGGGATTTTGCAGCAATTGGATATGCCCTCCCAGGAGACACTTCTACCTCTACACAAATATCAAACAATTATTCCAAACCCTTTTCTTGGTCCTGTCCTCCACAAATCAAATGCCAGGATCTAATTATCAAGCAACTACTTGGCTACCAAATGTGGTAAATCACAAAAAGAAAAACCCTGAAAAATCTGTCTTTTCAAAAGAAAGCATTCATTTAAACTCCACATTGTGAGAGCATAACTAGGGCACAAAATACAGAGTTCTGCATGCTCACTAGATCAACAGGTTTTCAAACTATCAGCAACAACAAAGTGAGGATGTTTCATGATAGGTGTTGACATAAGGGTCAACCAAGCGAGCAGGTCAATTAGGGTTTCCCCTGTGTTTCAGTTTCTGGCATTCGGCAAAGTCTTTTCATATGGAGAGTTTGAGAGACTACGTCCATTGAGTCAATTCAATTAGTGTAACAGTGTCACACACCATGTGGGAGACGGCAATTGATCCACAATTCCAAACAAAAATAAAAACCAACCAACCAACCAACCAAACCTACTTTGCTCTCTCAGGAGTCCAAAAAACCGAATTAGGTTACAAAGCACAGATCTCCAGAGTTATAGGACGTGGGAGGCATGTGACAGAAGAAGAAAAAAGAAGGTTATACAAGCCTGGGATGAAATCTATGCCAAAACCTGCACCGTTTTCGATTTTCCTAAACTCTAGTACCACAAGGAGAAGATGGAGATGCGAAATTTAACCAAAAGAAAAAATTATATATTTATGCATGTATGAATGTATGTGTGTGTACGAGCTTTACCTTATTCCATATGCTGTCAAAAACATCAACACCTTCTTGCACTTTCTTCAAAACTTTGTCGATCTCGCCTTGCAACTTCCTTGATGCCCCCATTATTTCAAAAATGTCTAGTGTAATTGGCTGGCTGGGTACAAGAAGAAGAAGAAGAAGAAGAAGAAGAGACCAAATAAAATCCGGGCGTGCTCACACACTCTCGCATCAGATCCACTCGCATTCATTCATATTCAGGGCAAACTTGGTTGATGATGATTTCATTTTTGCTTCCTTCGTTCTTTTTTGGTGTTGTGGGTGAGAAAATGAATTACTAAGTCAAAAAATCGTCATTTGTTCGCTTGGCTCTTCCTGTAAAATTTTCAGAAATCATTTTTCTTCGCTTTTTTTAAATTTATTTATTTATTTATTTATTTATTTGACACTACAAATTCGGAATTTGATATGAGTTTTTAGATATATATAAAATAGCTTCAGACACAATAATATAATTAAATTGTTCACTTACATGTATGTCATAGGATACATCCCATATAGGATACATCCCATATATATTGTACAAATTATAACACCTATTTATCAAAGGCCATAAAAAAAAAAAGTACAACAATTTTATTATTCTTTGGAAGTGTCTTAAAAAGAATTCTTCCAAAATCCAATTTTCTACAAAGAAATTCAACCACATTACAACATGTCTTTTACAAGGAAAATGAGATATGTATGTCAAAACCATATCACAAACAACAATGTAGACGATGAATGTGAAACAAGGGATGGTGTGTACAATGCGGCCTTGTCGTGTACATTGCAAAGTATCTGAAAGGCAAAAGAAGATTTATGGAAACTCAAATATTTCACCATGTAAAAATATAATCTTCAAAAAAATCCTCTAAAAGAAAACCAAAATCTTTCAAGATATTACAACTCTATACTAATCTCAAGTTTCAACACAAGTCAAAATATCATCGTTCAAAAATCCTCATATAAAAATAGACCTATTAACTAAGGGCCAAAATCCCTTATTACGCTACTATACTTTATAATGAATCTAAACACAATATCCTTGCCTTTGTAGGCAAGGTGAACAAATAAATGAACAATCTACATGAAAGCTTCTAAAGAGTTCAAGTTTAGAAAATTATAATGAACAATGTAGATGAGAACTCCTAGAGTTTAGAATCCAAGTTTAGAAGGCTAAAAGGGGGAATTTATACATGAAGACTATAAGAAAATTCTATGAAACAAGTTTGGTGGGGGTCTACAAACTTTGAAGGAAAGTTGTTGTCATAGACAAATCACAAATTGATAAGGTGATGTTGTAGTTGCTTGGATTTTGAAATTGGTGACCTCCAACGTTGTTTGGTCATTATAAAATGTTTCTCGTCGGAGTTTCATATTAGTTCTTTCACCAAATCTGAACCCTTGTTGGAGTTCCAACAAGTGAGTTCCTTTTCTTCAAATGCTACAATCATTTTAAATACAACAATAGTGGCAAAATTCAAGCTTGAATTGACAATAGTCAATCCTAGCCTTTTGTAGGAGTATTGTTTTTCCATCAAAGTTTCATTGTATGTGAGCACATGGACATGATTAATTTCTCCAAAGATTATATGTTGCATGGCTGAATTTTTTATTTCCTCATTTATACGAACATAACTATAAAAAAACCCCATGTAAGTTAATCTAGAAACAAAAAAAACTTATAAATACAACTCAACAAATGCAAAATTTTAAAAGGATTCAATTAATGTAGTTTTTAGGATCATTGTGGCTAGATATTATCATATTGTATTTAGTGGGGATTTATGTTTTTGTCATATGCAATATTGGTATCAATTGAAAGTTGATTGAAAAATGCAATTACAAAACAATTCTAGGGGATGTTTAATCACCTTTGTTAACTAAAAGTGATTATCATCACACAATCACTTATAGGGAAAAATAATTAGAGATTGATTTTGGAATTGTATTCCACTGAAATAGTGAAGAAATTTCCTAGTATAGCTAGCCTAAAGGACTTTTAAATAATTTATTAGCTATTAGTGGTAGATTTGGACTTATCATCTCCTATTTACCAGAGATGGTCACAAGAATAATTAACTTTTGAGGATAAGGCAACTAGCATTAACTAGTGGATACCCAGTGCATA
>Ga0209208_10006276_pt1 | contig 16398 bp, 11 predicted proteins | sample S1TSphfallax_3_FD_187694 | JGI IMG/M metagenome (GOLD analysis project Ga0209208, IMG submission 187694) | Host-associated microbial communities from peat moss isolated from Minnesota, USA - S1T2_Fd - Sphagnum fallax MG (SPAdes) (version 2) | ecosystem: Host-associated > Plants > Peat moss >...
TCATGTAGAACAATGCTTTTATCTTCCTTATCCCCCAAACCCAGAGGAGTGGTCACTTGTTGTCACATATGTGCCACGGTCCCGTTCTATTCTAGGTGAGAAACCAGAGGTTGTGCTTACAACCTCTAAGGTGGATGATGACCACGTATAATGTACTACTCATTATTTTTATGCAAATTGCCATTGAGGCTTGTGGTTCTATATTACTGCACAATGTTCATTGTGTCAAAGTTTTTAGCGAATTTCAGCCTTTATAGTTCTGCAAGTAGGCCCTCTGGGAACTTTGTACTACTCTCCTTTGCACTACCGCATGTACTACCTCAATGTCACCGAGATTTTATGCGACTTAAAAAAGGCCGTGATAAATCAGATGACATTGCGAAACCTTTTGCGAAACTTCCTTCTCCAATAACCCTTTTATTAATTTGCGAATTGTCGCACATCGTAACTTGCAATACTTCCACCACCGGAAAGTTTTGTAAAAATTTGTGATGAGGTTTGCGATACATATTCAAACGCAAAATGCGATGCACCAAATAACACAAGCTTGCGATTCGTTGTGACTCTCAAAGTTTTTAGCAATACTTTTTGTATTGTAAAATGTGCGATGTTTTGGGTATGATTAAATGTTGCAAAGTGTGGAATATCGCTAGGGGGACAGAGCATGAGCGGGTCGCAAAGTTTTGTTTGTGGTACATGTCGCAAAAGTGCTACGATGATTTATTGTACATTATAAGTTAGCGATGGTTGGTGCACCACAAGGTGCGATGCATGTCGCATCGCAAATATGGTAGGTTATTTTTGCTTCGCAAACCCTTGAGGTTTTTTGTTTGGCCCTTCGCAAAAAGGCACAATATGTAGTAGTGTTACATTTAAAATAAATTATATATTTTCATTTTTTTCAATGAATTTAACCCTTTTTTTGCACACTATTAATCAAATGGAAATGACCTCCCCTAGACTTTTTGGATGTTGATCTAGCCATGACTTTCATGAAGATGGGTTCAAAAAACATATTGACCAACATGAAATTAACTAACAAGAAGGCAAACATTAACTTTTGTGAAAATTGTGTACTTGAAAAAAACCCATAAGAAATTCATTTTAAGAGTGGTAGTTCACTTGGAGCACATGAAAAAGTTGATGAGTTCTACCACACAAATATTTGTGGACCAATCGACACCCCATCCTTAACCCAAAAAAAATCATTATTTGCAACTTGATGTTTTGTTACAGAAAGATTAAATGTTGCAAATGCCCATTGGAAATAAGGGTTCAATGAATCATTTGAGTGAAGATTTCAATCTTTGATTAGGAAAAAAATGAGAAAATCTTTGTTCATGATGAAATCTTCAACCATCTTGAGGAAGAAGCAATGTTAAGGCAAAATCACTAAGGTGGTATTAATGAAAACAATCAAGATGTTGTGGGTGAGCTAATGGACATCAAAGAAATTTAACTTTGAGAACCAACATTAGGATATGGGAGAGGTGAACCATGTTGATTTGTTGACTTTTATTTGGGCAAAATATTGTCATATCATAGGTTCATTGAAAGTGTAAACATACCACAAGAACCAAACACTTATGAACATGTAATAGTTGGGCCTTAGAAAAAGGAGTGGGAATTAACAATGGAAACAAAATACTAATCTTTGTTCCAAAGCCAAACTTTGGTCATTAACTTTGATCTATTAGGAGGGAGGAAAACTATTAAGATTGTAAATAGGTATATCGCATAAAGACATATTCAAATAGAAATTATCCAAATTTAAATCAAAAGTCATGGCAAAGGGCTAGTTGCAACAAACTTGTGTCAATTATGATCATGAACAATTTAACCCAATTGTGAAATATGATTCAATCATGCCTATCCTTTGCACCATTGTTGTAATAACATACTTGGACATCACACAATTTGAGATCAATACAACCTTCTTGTTTGGAGATTTTTTCAAAAAAATTATGTGCATTCAAATTAAAGGGGTTGGTTGTTAAGGGAAAGGAAAATAAAATGGGCTGAAATAGGTTATCATGTATTATAACCAACAATTTTTTATGACTATGTAATTACCCATGGCTTGAATCCAACATTTGTACATCCATGTCTAGACGTCAATAGATTGCCACCACAATCCCAAGATTTGGTGCATTAAAGAAAGTGTAAAATTGTTTTTTGGTGTTGGTAGTTCATGTAGATGATTTTCCCTTGTCATAATGAGAGTATAATAATTATAGGGGAAAATCATCTATATGAATCAAAAAATGTTGACAAAATAAGTAGTTGTGTTGATGTTAGGTAATATGTTGAAATTGAAAAAATGTAGTTAAGTAGTAATGTTTCTTCACATGTTGTTATGATAGCTAGTCATTGTCTAGCAATTGTCACTATGTAGCATGTTGTTTTCAACTAGCAATTAATGATGGGAAGTGAAGGTTTTGAAAAAGTGAGATTTATTATCTTTGTCAACGCATTGTGTGGATGCAAGTTGTATTCATTTTGGGTGGTGATGTAAAGAAAACTTTCTTCAAATTTTTAAAGTATGTTTAGACCTAAAGTTAAAGGTAGGTTGATAAAATTTTGGCAATAGGGCAAACATAAGCATTAGGTTGGTCGTAGGTAACAACTTTAACTTGGTTGGTAGGTATTAATTTGATTATTTAACTCTATTCAAATGTATTCATGGTTTGGTATGTAGGTAGTATGTGTTTTTTCAAAGTGCTTACTTATTTAAGGAGTGGGTCAAAAATTAACAACATGGTAACAAGTAATGATCAAGATAGAAGCCTAGTGATGCACTCCCAAGTCCCAAGTTAGGCCCAAGGTGGGCCTTGGTTTTTAAAACAACGGAATTGTGGGGACTTGAGGGCACGCTCCCAGCTCCCAACACTAAAAAGGGTAGAGGGGCGTGTTGAAGCTCCGGGATGGAACTAGGAAGAGGGACAAGCTTTAGTTATTCACTCGACGCATTTTGTAACACCCTTGGTGTTAGGACAAGCCACAGGCAACTCTGGACTCACAAGACTCACCACGACCCAAACTCGAGGGAAGCCACCACCTTCTCCCATATAGTATTCTCTACGTTACTCTACGACACCCACATCCGAATGACTTTTTGTCCTGGGACTCCCAAGGAGGAGTCTCAAAACTGTCCCGATTTAGACTCCCGGGACTTTGTGAGTTCATAACTCTTTGCTTAGACCTCGGATTAGGATGAGGTTTGAAGAAAACTTGTAGCTCTCGTTGAGAGCTTTCCAACGGTGTGTTGCACTCCATCTGCACACACCGAGGTCGGGTCGATTCCTGATTTTTAGTGGTCGGGAGTCAAATTGCCAATTTGACTCTCGCCCCTTCTTTTTGCCATAACTTGTGCTATAGATGTCCGAATGGCTTATGTGAGGCCATTTTCGACATCTACACTTCAATAACTTTTCAATGCCATGAAGAATACCTCAAGGCGAGGTGTTTTGACCCCTGTAATCGAACTCTGAAATTTTGGGAGTCTCGGAGGACTCCCAAGTCCCCATTTCGGGAGTGTGAGTGTTATCCTCACACTCTTCCAAAAGTGGGGTTGCGACACCTAGTCCTTTACATGTCGCACCTTTGAGCATTGTGTTCAAATTCCTTCATTATTTCTGTAAATTTATTTGTCGCACATTTTCATTTTCTTTGCAACAAGGTTTAGTTTTTTCATAATTCAAGCTCTTTCATCTGTTGGTTGCTATGCACTCATTTTTTTGTTTTTCAATTGTTGCACTTTCAAGCTCATTCATCTTTTTGTTACATGCACATGATTTCCCATTGCTCAAGATCTATCATTTATCATCCTTTTAAAAAGTTGAATGTTTATTTTCTTTCAATTTGCACCTTGTAATGGAGACACCACCAAAATTGTTGTTACTAATTATTTCCCTCCATGTTGTTTTATAGTTGTAATTTTTTAATTTTTTTTTGTGCTATGAGGTTGAAAGTGAAACCATAAGATTGATTACACCTTTAATAGAAGTTTTCATGGTGTTTGGTACTAGACTATTGGTCAAAAGTATGAAGGATGGCAATGTCTTGCATCACTTCAAGTTTTTTTTTTTTAATTTCAATTTGTTGATGACGAAGGAAATCAATGATTAAGTCAAGGTTTGAAGTACCAATTGCTATTCAAACTTCTTCATGATCCAGTATGAGAATCATAGGTGGGTTGAAATTTCATGTCAATAGTAGAGAAATTATAGCCTTTGATTGAAAAGCAAAACACCACATAAAGGTGCATAATTTTTTTGCATATGTGTGGTAATGCCAGAGTTGTTTGATTTCTTGCATACACGTGGCAATGGTAAAAAACATTTGGTATTTCAAATTTTTTTTGCATCCATACATTATATGTTTTTGTTACATGTGTGTAATTCCTATGAATATTGGAGTTGTGTGCTTGTTTACAAGTTCACCCATGGAGTTGATTACTTTCAATGTAGCGAAATGTTTACAATGGGCAAGTCTTTTGTGAACTTGGTCTTGCACAAGTTTGTTATTACTGCTAATATTGTGATTAGGAACCAAATTTGATGGCCATACAATGAAGATTTGTTGAATGTGATCGCTAGTTTCAAAGATTGGTGTGGCCTCCCTTCTATCTAACGTGCAATTGACTACACACATATTCACATTCAAAAACCTTAGGGAGTTCATACTACAATTTTTTTTCTTACAAATCCAAAGGTTATAACATGCAATCGTAAGCTATTGTTGATCATGATAAACCAATTTCAAAAGATTTTTGTGGGATTGCCAAGATGAATGATCCAAAGTTCTACAATTGTCTAGCTTTTATAAAAAGGTAACTTTTGAAAACTTCTTTGATCTTGAACATGGATCGCATGTTTTCATTCACCCTTACATCATCGAGGACAAGGGGTAAATTTTCTCTTGCCCTAGTTCATGATTCCCTATAAGCAAAGTGAAAATGTCAAGCACACATTTTTAGAAGCATTGTACAATAGACATTTTACCAAAGGAAGGACTCTGGTGGAAAATGTTTTTGGGATACTATTTTATTTTTTTCAAATAATTATTGTTAAAAAAGAATCTTCATACCCTTTTCCTTCTTGATGTTGTTACATATTGTATAATATGATATTTGATGGGAGAGATGTGGATGTATATGCACTAATATAACAACTAGAACAAAAAAGATTTATAAGGCGAAAGAAGGTGTCAACATAATAGGATGGATGTAAGACATAATGAAGGAGAAGTTAATATAAAAGGTAATGAACTTTTTGGATCCAACAAAAGATTGATCTACTTGAAACATATATAAAGAACAGAAAAAAAGTAGAGAATGAACAATTTGAAACATTGCAATGTTCAAATGAATTATTCAAATGTACTCAGTTATCTTTGATGGAATGGATAAATGATGAATTGAAAGGAGGGCTTTTGATGTTTGATTTAAAATTTGTTTTTAAAGCTCAATGTTGTCTAGTTTGGAATTGGAACATGGAAATTGTTGAATTGAAAGTAAGCTCTTTATTGCTATCCTTGTTGGAATGAAAAAAATGTTAAATTCAAAGTAAGATTTAATGTTGTTGTCATTTCCACAGCTCCACAAATCTATCACCAAAGTTCCAACATCTCAACTATTTCATCTTACATTGCAAATTAAAGATGTCATGAAGCTTGAATCATGGCATTGATCATGAATAGATGTGCTTTGAAGATGGTAGTTGTTGAAAATCATTCTATCTTGGGATTTGTTTTGGTAAAATAGACACAATCACATATGTTGAATTGAAATGATTCAAATGGAATGATTCCGAAGTTCTATCAAGTTCAATGTTCAAATGGACTAATAGACTAACTAATCTTGGAAGTTTTTTTCAAGTTCAATGGCATATCGAGTTTGCAAGTAATTGAAATGGAAAATGCCAAGAATTCATTGTTGTTTAGCTTAATGTTACTATTGCTATTTAACTAAATTTTGTGATTTGGGTCAATGAAATTGAAATGTACAATTGAAATGGCTGATTGACTCAACTTGGAAATGTTTCAAAAAAATGAACTAGCTACAACTACTCTTCATGTGTGTTTTGATTGTACTACATTGCTTGCTCATTGGATGAAGATTCTAAAATGTTGATTGGTGGAAGCATTTGTGTTTTATCTCTTTATGAAATATGACACACCATAGAGCCGAGGTTTGTTAAAACATTCACCATGTTCTTGCTCATTTTGTTTTTGCACATCTTATTGATTCTTGGATTCTTGGAAGGTGTGATTGCTTGTAGGTCATTTGATAGTTTGTTCCATCTTTGTATGTAGGAATTATGTTGAAGTATGGATCAACAACTTGTTTCAATGTAATGTGCTCCTTATGCTTACAACTAATCAAGGCCATCACATTTTCATGACCCTAATTTGTGTTGTGTTGGTGTGATAGACCTACATTTCTTTTGCCTCTTCCTTTTTTTTTCACATTATCTATTGAGTTATTTCTTGAATTTTCCATCGTATCATTCTTTTTTTGGTTCCAATTGTGTTGTTGTGAAATGTTTCCACCTCTTTTGCTTCTAGTTCTTCTTCTATTGTTTGAAAAAGGAAACAACGCTGTGAAAGATGTTATGAGAGATGTTGTAACAAGTAAAGATGTGATGACATTGTAAAAAGACATATGTAGAGAACTTTAGAATGTGGGCATGCATATTGATGGTGATGTTCATGTGAAGTGTGGATGGAAGGTGCAAAGGGGCAATGGTGAAATTTTGAGGGGTGATAGTGAAGCAAGGAAGGACAAAGATGAAATGTGAGGAAACAAACCTTGTCGATCAACATCCTCATTGATAAACTAAGAGGTAGGATTTGCAAATGTTAGGCTATTGACAATGATTTGGCATAAATAATTCATTTTTTTGAATTTTTTTAACATTGCAACAATTAATTAACACCTTTTTTAACTTTTAAAAAATTGCTTTTTAGTAATGCCATGTCATTGACCATGTCAACTATTCATAGATTATTATTTTTTCCCTATTTGAACAAATACAATTATCACTTTTTAAATTGAACATGTTATTTTCTTGTCAAAACATACTTTTAGTGTGTTTGTTTGTTATTGTGTTACCTTTTTGCAACTAATAACTATTATGAGATTTAAGTGCTCACCATTAAATTTGAAAGAAAAGAGAAATTCCAAAGAAAAGAGAAATTTCTTAAATCATTAACAAAACCAGAAGTCAATATTTCAATTTTGGGCCTTGCAATTGATGATGTAAGGATCATGCAGCTCCAAAAAAATCAAAGGAAACAACTAGTTGTGTTTGCCCCATACACGTTGGGTAAAACCTAAAATCATACATGCATGTCTACTATCTTATGGCAATAATAAGTTTTTATAACATAAAAAACAACAATAATACAAAAAAAATCAATTTCATTATGATTTTTGTTATTAGATCTTCGTCAAAGCCTTATTCAAGTTTTAAAAATAACATCAAATTAATCAAAAAAATTATATCTCAATTATATATATAAATATAAAGCTTTTAATTTATTCTAAAATTTATGTGTTTTATTTTATTCGATTCTTGCATAATCAATCAAATCAAAATTTTAAGAATTTCATTTTAATATGAAGGAATTGAAGCTAATTATTTGTATGCTTATTAAACAAATTTCATTTAAAAAATTAATTATATGAATTTTTTTTTTACATTTCATAGTGATATGAAACCTCCTAATACAAAAAGGCAAGTGACAACCCAAAAAAAAAATGATATAGAGGCATAATTAAATCAGTTACTCAACATTCATATTTTGAAAAGAAACCCAACATGTAGATGGGTAGACTTCAAAACAACCCATCAATTGCATGGGTGCACCCAACATCTACAAATGCGCGTCCATTAGCTTGGGCCAATAAAAAGATGAATGACCATGAACGAACGAACCAAACATTCCCGATGAACTGAGAGAATATCGTCTACAACTATGAACGAATCAAGAGATTCGTCGTCAGACGTCTACACTGCAGTTTTACTGGTGACGAACGACGGTTCTCATTCACGGATTGTCGCTGTTATCAACGAGCGACGTCAATAATATCTTCGTTCGTCGTGATTCAGACGAGAATTTCTACGCACGCTTGAGCCGTCTCCTCATCGCTGCAGAGCGGCAAGCATCGACGCGAACACGAAGAAAACGAAGGAATTGAAGCAAGAGAAAAGGAATGAGGGAAGAAGACGACGTGATGGCCATTGATGTCTTTGTAGCGGCATTCAGATGCGCGCAGAAATGAATGGCGGAGTCGCGACGACGGTATCTTTTTTGATGGCTGTGTGGGGACGAAATTAGGGTTCAAGAGCGTGAGAGGGTTTGAGATGTCAGGGCAGAGAACGAGCAATCCGCAGCAGACGCTCCAATTGCTGATGGCCAAGAAGGAAAAGCTGCAAGAGGAGCTTCGAAGCGTTGAGAAACAGGTATGTTTGTTTCGTGTGGCAGACTGGGGAAGCATTTGAGTCCCTTCTTCTCTCGTGACTGTCATTGCTATTGCATGTTGTGCACCAACTGTTGCCAGTCTTCAATCTGGAGTTCCTTGTCATCGCTTCCTGAAGCAATGCGCTAGAAAAATACTACCAATAGTCATGTGGAAAGTTTGCCTATGTGCGAGATGAAGCGAGAGCAATCATAGAGGACTTTATCGGCATTAAGAGGGTACCCTAATGGAATGGACCTTGGTGTTCTTGCAAGGGGTTAGGGTTCCCAACCCTAGAAGTGTATCGCTAAATATGTCGTCAATTATGATCAAAGGAGTAACTGGTTGCTTTGGTGATCTACTGTGGTGGACCCTAGGGCTTCTAAGTCCTTTGGGGAAGAATTTGGAAATCAATCTGCCCTCTTAGAGGGTGTGAACCTCCTGCAAGAATCTGAAAGGGGGACATTAGCTTGAACTTGGTGAAAAATACACCACAATTTAGTCAGGCCTGCAGGCACTGCATCCTCTTCTTCTTCTAGTAGCTCAGGAATTGAAGTGTCAGATGTGAGGACATGACATGCAGGTTTATGATCTCGAGACCACCTATTTGCATGATTCTAGCCAGTCTGGAAATGTGTTGAAAGGCTTTGATGGGTTTCTAGCCTCGGGTAAAGGAGCAAGCAAGTAAGTGCATCTTCTGCATCTGCTGGGCCTCTAGTTCACATTTTTTCCTTCACTGAGTTCCAGCTCTAAATGCCTGCCAGTCTTTGCTTCTTTCCCAACTTGAAACTGGGGTATATATCCTTTCTGCATTCTGTAAAAATCTGCTATGTTGGTGATGCACAGAGCTTCTCTAAACATTTAAGACTGTAAAGTATGTCTTGTTTTCTTGTGTGAAGTCTGAAGCGACCACGCAAATTCCAACCAGAGGATCGCCTCTTTTCATTATCTTCAGTGACATCTCCTGCGGTGAGTGTGGTTGCAGTGATGTGTTTTTGCTACTAGTTTTGCTTTTACAAGGTTAAGGACAACCTAGTTTCTAGTATAGGTTTTAGAAGGGGAGGGAGTTTCTCTAGTACCATTCTCTGGATACAAAGTTGTGTAAGGTTTTGTACAAAACAAATCTATGATTGTGAGTTGTTCAACAGCAACATTTCTGTAAATACATTAAGCATTATCCTGCACTATTATGCAGATGGATGAACATCCAGCAGGTCGTGATTCAGGTACTGATAAGGCTTTTGCCTTCTGTGTAGCACTCTTGTCTCAATACTTTTGCTCTGTGTCATTGATATCTTGTTACTGGTTGTTTCTTGCTTAAGTTCAATTGCTTTTATATTTTTGGAAGAAAAGAGAGTTGAGTTGGTGATCCCTCTGGTTTTACATCTGTCAATGACTCCACCATCATTCAACAATACTTGCAGATGCCAGGATGGATGGAATGGGGCCTGGCCGAAAGGCTGGGGGAACTCCTACAAATGGGCCGTAGGTGTAGTCTATCCACAATCATGAGTGTGTTCATTTTGTATCAGTTGTTTGGGAATGTTGTGTGGAAGAACAGTTTTCTTTAATAGTAGGGGCAAGAGTATTTCAGGATTGGTTTTCTCATGTTTTGTGGTCAGGTTATCAAAGGCCACTGAAAGGGTAAATTGGAGCTCTTGTGGGCTGTTTTAAAATTGAAGTCCTTGTGACATGTAATATTGTTTCTGTTGTTGAGATTGATTCCAGAATGTGTCCATAATTGCCTGATCTAGCCTCAATATTGCTGCTTGTTTGTTGTGGACAGTGGTAAGCAAAAGCGGGGGCGAACTGGACCAAGGGAGGGCAAGCGAATAAAGCAAGTAAATGAGCAAGAGCCAGAGGAAGAGGATGATCCTGATGGGCTGTCCAGGTAAGTTGTAGAACAAGCAGTTTTGCTGTAATAGCTGAATTTAGAGATGAACCATAATTGGAAGCAGGAGAATTGTTAGTCCATTGCCAGCTGATTCCTGTGTTTTTGGTTGTGTTTTTCTCCCAGGCAATTGCTGGCGACATGAGGCACTTGAACTCTGATGTAAAAGATCCATAAGGAGGAAACAATTGCACAGACATCTGTTTTTGCTGTTGACTATGCTTGGTGAAGAGGCTCACCATCATAACAATGGTAGGAGGAGAGTTCTGGGTCTCAACATGATAGGTCTTTTGATAGCCTGTTTGATTGTCACAATTGTAGGTAGGAAGAAAATTCAGTTTCAGGCCTTCAGATGCTCTCCACAAAGTTGCCTCTTTTCTCCCCTCTTCTCCAACTGTGTGAAATCAATGACCCTGGTCTGTCATCTTTAGAATTGGGCTTTGTGGACTCTGTTGCTGGTCATAAGCAGCAGATTTGAATTCAACAGCAAGTGTTACCTCTGTGCCTTATCATCACTAAGAAGGAAGCCCACTACTTGGATGCTTGGCCAGGGTAACACACTTTGGATTGTAGGAAACCTGCTTGCATTTTTGCAACTAAATTGAGGAAAGGTTACTTTGAGAACACATATTTGAGCCACGTTGAGATTTTCTGAATCAACAAATTTTAAAGCAAAGGTGCAAGTCACCAGAGTGAGTTGTCCAATTCAAAAGTGCGGCAACAACTTCAGCCTTTGTTGCAAATCTTTATTCCATGTACAATCAAAAATTCACTAGGAGAGATTATAGTCTTACAGCACTAATAGGGCATGTGTTGTTGGTAATATTGAAGCACCAGATGTAAGGAGAATTCCCCCCCCTACTAGACTTTTTTGCTATGTAAGTGAACATTTGGTAGCTGTAAATGGTATGATTTGGCTTCAGTTGCTTGAGTCTGAAGTTTCAATGGGGTTCATTGTTCAATCCTCTTGGTGATGGTCTACCCATGAACAGCACAGTGGACATCTGCCAGAATCTGGTCAGAAAACTTGCACTAGTGTTGGAGGCAAGAGCAATCTATGCAACCTGAAACAGTCATGATGCAGACTTTTCATTGCAATGGGCAGTGCCTTCAAAATTCTGGTAGATTTTATCAATCCATGTTCAAATTTGACATGAATTGTGATAGATTGCAAATGAAACATTGCATCCTGATTGTGGGTTTGAAATCTGGTAGCAAGCCAATTGATTTGAATGTCTAGCAACAGTCCAGTGATTAAGAGGTGCATAGTTCAGGTTTTCAAACCTGGGTGCTGTGAATTTAAAAGGGGACTCAGGTCAAAGAACTTCATTCTTGGGCCAATGCTCAACCTTGAAGGAGTCAATATCCTCCAATTGAAAGCCAAGCTCTGTCAGGAAGAAAATGGATTTGATCTCCTGCATGATTTCAACTATCAATTGGATCCGTGGGCATCAAAGAATATTTGTTTTGCATCTCTGAAGAGGTTGAAAATGGAGTTTTAGTTCAGTTGTGTCCCTGCAGAATTGTAATCCATAGTACTATTCTTCTTCTGGCTTCCAGTTTAGGCCCTTCTTCTGTCAAAGGTTTTCTTGAGCTCCGGACCATACATGCATAATACAAGGTAATATGTTTGGGTAAAGGTTCATAAGACTTTTGGAATTTGTATCTCTTTCACAAAGTCTTCTTTCCCATGCATATACATCTTGTCATGTGCAGATTCCTCTCGATGTAGAAAGAGATTCAACAAAAAAATTTAGCTAGACACAACATGAAAGAGACACCCCAAAATGCTGTTCCCTGAGCAATGCTGTTGCCAATACCGTGCATGAATGATTGATGCAAATAAATGACAGAAATTTGTAAATCAATGAAACTATTTACATTATGTTGTAGTTAGGTAACCAAAACCCAGGGTTATTTTGAGGTTTTGCAATAGAGGACTGTGACTACTGCCAAATGCAAATTTCCATGCTTCTTGTGTATGGTTAGTGTGTACAACACAAATAGCCATACTAAACAAAAAACCCAGCAGCTAAATACTAAATACCCTCCAGAAAATAAAGTGCATTAATCTGCTACTCAACTGGTATTTCTGCTAACTATAGCATCTGAAATGCCCACCACTACCTTGATTCCTGGCACCAAAATTTACTTAACATGATAGAAGTCTGTCACTATAAAGCTAACATTCAGAATGCTAGGAGAGTCTACAAGGGAATTCCATTCAAAACAACTACCAAAACTGTTGGGCTTTCAGTTAGTCAGAGACCAGAACACCTTCCCAGTGAAGTGATGAAAGCTGAGTTTCCCCTACCTTTCTTGTCCTAACTACAATCAGGACAAATGAAATGCAGGCCCATGCATGTCTAAGACCATAGATGAACCACCAGAGTAAAACAGCCAGATAGTACATGTGCTTGCTCAGTGGTTCAATTGTTATCCTTTCATATTTACTTGCCTTCCACTCTCTCTTCCATGTAGCAGAAGTCCATTCGAGGATCAGTATACTCCAATACACCTTATATTATGTTGACCAGAGCAAAAATTGTCAACATGGTGCTGATCACAATGCTTCGTAACTGACTTGAACCCTCATCCACATCCATCTTTGTTTACCTAGGCTGGGTCATCAGATTTGGGGTTGAGGGTTGAAGTCCCAGAGGTTAGGGCCATCAACCTACAATTTGCACAAGCAAACAGTACAAAGTCAACTTCTTACATCTGGTGCGGTTTCTGCATCCAAGCTGCAATGTCTGCCCTTAAAACACTCGTCCCAGGTGCCAACCCATGAGCAGGAGGAAAGGAGCCTTTGAATCCCAGTTCTGGCAATCTCACTTGAAGTGAAGAATCATTCTCCCTCAGAAACTCCATGTTTTTCCTGACTGGCTGCCACCATAAGCCCATAACAACAGGCAGTGATTGATGGGTCATCTGCGGTGCAAGCCTGCTTAATCCACCACTAAACCCACTTCCAATGGAGTGCCCATATTGGCCAGCTACAAAGGCCCTGTATGGGGGATTAACTGGTTTGCTTTCAGCTGTTGAGGTTGCTCCCTGTAGGTTGGACTTAATTGGGTCCTTGCTAAATTCTCCCTTCTTTCCCACCTGTGCCTCTGGTTTGGGAGCTTCATTGATGGCTTCCGTTGGAGGCCCTCGAATGTTGGCTTGTGGGCGCATGCGATCCAACATTCGCAAAATTCGGTTTCCAATGTTCCTTCCAACCGAAATGTCTCGTCTCTGAATCTCTTTATGTACATTTAGGGCCATACTGAAGACCGCTTTAGTCCGTCTGCAACAAAGAAACAAAAAAAAAATGCAGCTCTAGTTCCTTGATGATCATGAATACAATTGTTGCTGCCAATGATGGCTAGAAAAATACAACTATTATAACAATTACTTCTGCCCTCGTTATTAAGAAAACAGTTAAATCTGTATCCAGCTACACATATTTCCAGTTCATCTCCACAAGTACTGTGTTCATCCTTATAAACTTGCCATCCCAAATTGGGTCCTCAGCTCTACTCAAGTCAAAAGGACCAGAGACACCAGTCAACAGTCAGCTTTATCATATCATTGTCAGAAAAACGCTGTAGCCCATGTACATTTCCAGAACTCACTGCTATACTTGTATCATACATCTTCCCATGCTGTGTAGGGACATGCTTTTGATGCAGGGACAAAGAAAGTAATCAGGAAAGAACAGGTCAAGTGCTTCTACGAATTGTGAATCTATCCCACTATTAGAAATTTGACCAACCCATGCCATTTCTGTGGGCTATCATAAGCTAAGGATTCATTTCTTGTTCATTTCTCCTGACATACCAAGACCCAAAACTTCCAAGTATGAATACTTCAGCCACAAACACTACCAAAGCAATCAGGGCAAGATGGAAGACCTGTAAGCAAAATCACGGATTTTGGGGTGATTTGGTCCAATCAAACGTCTCTGCAGTCTCAATGCAAGTCTGTATGTCCGTGGCAATCCCAACACATATGCTGTGGCCAGTGTAAGCTCCCACAATACCATGATGAATTTCCTGTCTTACAAAGTCAACCTCAAGTCCTCTCCAGAACTTAGATTCTTTGGATCTCCAACACCTCAAACAGCAAATCTTTCACTGGAAGCTCCTTCCACAATACAAGTCTGCTTCTTCAACATCTGGATATTTGGCAATTGCTCTCTTCTCCAGAGTTCAAACCTTTCTTTGCATCCACACCAAAGGGTTCAGCATTCCTTAAGTCCTGCAAAATCGTTCACTCTGCAGTGTTGTTGAAAGAAATAAAAAATGCTGCTGCAAATTATATCCAATCTCCTCTCCTCCCCTAAAAACCATCAAATCCATCAGGTCAAGCCAAAAGCCAAGTCATTACTATTGGTTGCCCTTGAACATGCAAGTGATGGACACAAAAGCCTGACAAAACTTCTACCATTTGACATCTAGGCTTCAAGATACAGAGCTGCCACCACACTTGATGCAAACTGCCAACAAAAATTCCAAGGAAAAAAAATTGTGAATGAGACTTTTCATTCCAAGCACCTATTCTTTAGAAGTTGGGTTTTGGTGAGGACTTTAGGGTTTTTCAATGTGCACCTCACCACTGAACACGTGGGTTTTAGATTACATAACACTCAGGCGCAGTCCTTTATCGATGTGTGAAAAAGAAGAAGCTTCCGTATGCAGAACTAGGGTTAATATATTGGTTTTGATGCTGCTCGAATGCAGACTTTGCGTTATTGCTGAATATCAATTGGTTCGAGGGGAAATCTTAACCCTAATTAGGGTTTATCGTGAAATGCAACTGCACTTGGGGGGGGGAGAAAGAATAGTGGCCACAACAGGGTCTAGAAGGCTTCTCATCCTCTTCCGCGATTACGATTGTGCCAACACTGAAGAAAATAAGACATGCAAAAAAGAAAAAAGAAACAACAGGAGTAGTAAAAGCCCAAGTACCTCGGAGCAGCGATCGGAGAGAGACACGACCTGCTTCTTCTTCTTCTTCGCCAAAGAGAGAGAGAAAACTCGATACCTATCAGAAGACGAAACTGACCTCAAAATCATCAGCAACCTAACTGACACGTGAAAGAGAGCTTCAAATATTCAATTGCAGACGCGTCAGAATATTCTGCAACATAAGAATCGCGCATGCAAAACCCCTGCTGAAAATGCTGGCCCCACACATCCACTACAACGTACAAAAGCTGCTGCTACTGCAGCAATCTCAAAGAAAAAAGAAAAACCAACACCAAAAGACGAAAGCCCAAGAAAAAAATGCAAACCCAAAAGATCGAACAGATGGGTACTGGGTCTCCTTCGATTTAAGAACACGCAGAGAGAAGATGATGGGTTCACGAGAGACGATGGAGGAAGTTTGCGTAGAAATCAATTTGGAGGAGGCGGCCAAGAGGAAGCGCGCTGCGAGACTTCCTCTTCATCTTCTTCTTCTTGACCCTCGGCGCACGGCGAAAGCAAGAGACGGAAGGATCGTGGATGATATCACGACGAATGTCCGTTTTGGATGATAATCCTTTCTTTTCATCAATGAGTGGATGAATTGGTAACGTCGATAGGCTGCCCGAATCCAGATAGACCCCCCAAAAATTATTCAAAAAAAAGAGAAAAAAACCAAAAATCCATATCTAAGAAAGAAAGAGAACATTAAGCAAAAATTCTGTGCACTTTACCTCTCTAAATAAATTAAAAAAATAAAAAATAAAATAAAATTTCCCCCTCTGCCCTAAGCACATCCCATGTCACTATGGGGTATCATTTCTTGCCCCTAGCTTCTTTGATTGTTTCACAAGTCCTAACTTGCAAGATGAAATTTTAAGATGAAAGACAAATTTTTGAATCATATTTGAATTTTTATTAAATTTTGAATTATTTTTGTCTTGCCCCAAAAACATGTATATAATTTATTTGCATGTTTGTGTCACGTGGTTTAGAGTAAAGATAAAACAAAAAAAACCAATAAAAGAACAATGGCCAGAACCATCCTAGGGGAGACAAAAAGGGTTGAGAGTAAACTGGAATTTCACATTTAA
>Ga0209208_10006277_pt1 | contig 16394 bp, 8 predicted proteins | sample S1TSphfallax_3_FD_187694 | JGI IMG/M metagenome (GOLD analysis project Ga0209208, IMG submission 187694) | Host-associated microbial communities from peat moss isolated from Minnesota, USA - S1T2_Fd - Sphagnum fallax MG (SPAdes) (version 2) | ecosystem: Host-associated > Plants > Peat moss >...
ATAGGGAGTATGGTGGTGGCATACTCCCGAGTCCGGGCCGTGGTGTGTCTTGTGGTCCGAAGTGCCCGTGGCTTGTCCCAACACCAAAGGGTGTCCCGGAATGTGAACTAACCACTCGGGTGGTTTTGTTTTGTGCAGATTCTAGCTTGATCAACTAAGTCACTCTTCCTAGTCTAATCCCTGGGCTCCCAACTCGACCCTCTACCCCTTTCTAGAGTTGGAAGCCGGGAACGTGCTACCAAGTCTCAACTTCCGCAACTTGACTTTGTGAAACCCTCAAGTTGGTTTCACCCCGTGACTTGGGAGCGCGTCAAATTGGGTTCCATGTGGCCACATGCCATATCCCAAGGTTTGTTGCTCGGATTCTTAGTGTAGTTAAGCTTTCAGCTTTGGCCAAACCCTTACATGGTGTTTGATGAAAACAATGGGTAAAAGGTTTTATCGACTTATGAATAAAACATAATGTTTTTAGTTCCATGATGCATTATCTTCACACCTACCACTTCATTAGTTTAGTGTGGATGTTAAAGGTGGGTATGAAATTATGGTTCATGGTATTTGTGTTGTTTTAAACATTCATCATGATTAAATGATGTTTCAAGTGAACATCATACACTTTTAATTCCATTTTGCATAAGGCCATTTTTCAAAAACTTTGGGTAGGAGGTGTCACAGATGCTAATGCTATGGAATTCATTCATTTGAATGTTTAACCATGTACCTAACTTTTAGTTAAGTTTTAATTCACTTCCGCTGAACTCATAGTTCACTTCCAGCTACATCTTAGTTCACTCTAGTTAAGTATTAGTTAAATTTCAATCACGTTTAAGTTAATTCTCAATTAACCCTTAGTCAATTTCGAATTAAATCCTAGTTAAGTCCTAATTCACTCAAAGTTAACTCATAGTTAACTTCCAATTAACCTTTAATTAACTCTTAGTGAAGTCCTAATTAAGTCTAATTAACTCCTAGTTGGTTTCTAGTTAAATCCTAGTTAACTTTTAATTAACTCATAGTTGATTCTCAATTAGGAAGGTACTCAAGAAGTTTATTTACTCAATGCACACAAGAAGTTTCTTTGGAAGCTTCCTTGAGCTAAGTCCCCAAAGGGGTATAAATAAAAGTAAGATTTTTTATTTCCTTTAATCTATTCAACACCAATCTTAAGCATAATCTTGCACCATAGCCTTGCCATGTTCTTTTCATGTTCATGTTTGCATATGTTAACATAATTTTATTTTTTTTCATGTTGTATTACACATCTCGTGCTATTGTTCTTAATTAATATGTTATTGTTTTTTAATCATGTAATTTTATCTTTTTCCTTGTTTGAAAGTTAGGCTTAAATCGTTCTTTTAACCTTTGTTCTTATGGTTCTTCATGTCTTTGACAACAAAAGGTTAGTTATTACAACTTTTCCCTTTTGTTTGTATTTTTTATGTTCAAAATTTTCCTTTGTTTAAAATCATCGTTACCCTTTAAAAGAGTTGTTCGTCCTTCTTTCATCTATTAGTGTGCACCAGGGCAATTCGCTCATCAAACCCCCTTTTGATTTTGCACATTTTTTTGTTTTGTGTTGTTTTTCAAGTGTTTTTACCTCTTGTCCCTTCTTTTATTTAGTTGATGACACCCATATATTCGGCCATGTTTCTATTGTCACCTTTGCTTTTGATCATTTCATCTCCCAGTTAGCATCCGTGGGGCCAATCGTTCAACCTCACATATGTTTAATTTGGTCCCCATTAGGCCTCTTTCCTAGGTTTTCCCCTCTTAGTTTTTGTTATGTTCCCAATGGTATCAAGGTTTTAAGTGTTTTTTTTTGTTCATTTTCTTATCCTTATCATGTATGTAGGTTGCCTTTAACGAGGACGTTCACCATGCATAGGTGTTCCCATGGTTAAGGGATGTTCATGTTATTTTTGGTATCTTTTTTTGATGTTTCACCCAAAAACATTTGTATTTGTTCCACTCCCCCCCCCCCCCACCAAACTTTTGATTCAACCATTGTGGGGGGTTTTTAGGAAGCTCTTAGGCCCATGCTCTTTAAAGTGCCCCCAAACTCCCCTAATGTGTCAGCAAATCTATCTCCCCATTTCTTTTGGAAGGGTTGGCTTCATTTCCTTTGAAGTGATCACATTGACATCCTATCTTGGGAGCTGGACTCTTGCTACCCTTATCATCGCTTCAAGATTTTTAATATAATTTCGTCCATTTTTATTGGAGGTGATAGGGCCAAGCAATACAAGTTTGATCTCATTCCAAGCCCACTTGAAATTAATGTGAAAGCTTCTTTGTACGGTGGCAATGTTGTGCGTACCCCCTTTTGACCAACTTGCAAAGAGGGGTGCATATCAACTTCAAAAGAACATTTGAAAAAGATTGCACAATCATTTCATTTTTAACATCATTTTTTGTTTGGTTTCAAATTAGCATCATGCACATTTGAGGTCTTTTGCAAGGCTGAGAACAAGCGCTTGGTAGTCTGTTCACCTAATCATCCTTTTTTTTCCATTTAATTTCATTTTTTTCTCCTCTATGATGTGCACCAAATTAGGCTTTTCCCATCATTGGCCCTTGGTTTGTCTCATTCCATTTGTGGCCAACCTTTAGACCCCATGGGGATTCACCTCTTATGTTGTGCTTGTGGTAGGGAGAGGACTACATCACATGATATCATGCAAGATGCTTTTGCATCCATTACAACAAATGCAAGTTTTCATGTTGCACATCAACAAAACCATGTTCCTTTGCCACCTACTTTCCATTCTTCATGTCAATAGGTCAACATTGTGATTTTGATCAATGGCATTTGCATTTTGGCCGATGTTGTCATTGTTAACTCGACTTGAATTACTTGATTTCACATGCTACATTGTCTCATGGGGTGGTTACAACGATGGCCACTTGGACAAAAAAAATATTTTGTCAATATTGATACCCTACATATTTGTCTTTCCTTCTTGCCATTTAGGTTTTTGGGTGTTTACATCAACAAGCCAACAAGTTTTTCCATTGTTGTGTTAACATGGCTTGGGTAGCAAAAGACTTTGAAGGCCCTCTCCTTTTGGTTTTTTGTGTTTTTTACAAGCAAAGGGTGTAAGCAGCGTTGTAGCATGTGTAAGTGACATTGTAGCAGGTGCAAGCTACATGTATTTCAAAATAAGCTTATATTATTGGCAAAGGTTTTTTTAAACTAGGTGTTTTTTCTAGTGTACCTCCCCTCTTCTTTTTGACATGGGGGTTTGGGTACATGACTCTTTCCTACTCCTTTTACTTGGCCACTTGGCTAATGATTTCTATTTTATGGCATGGACATGGGTCCTTTCCTTTTGTTCCTTGTTCTCCCCATTTCATCGGGTGTTTTGTTTTAATAAAATGTAAGAAGGTTTCATCATTTTGAGATTGTCCAAAACTTGATCAATTTTTTTTTGATAGGTCAATCAAAGATGCCCATCACCCAAAAGTAAATAAATAATTTTGAAGAGACTCACAATTAAACAATATGAGACGCAATATACACCCATAGTTAATATCTAATTGTATAGACCCCTTAGACCTCAAATTTGATTTAAAACTTACCCTAAAAACCTAACTCAAGTTTTAAAAAATTATCTCACCCCAACTCACACGATTTCAAAAGGACATGAGTTGGATCGTATTCTTACTAGTCAATTTTCACATAAGAAAAAACCAACAATCCATATATCAATCACAATATCATTAAAGTTGAAACTTTGTGATGTTCTAAATCTGATACCCAAATGATACACAATGCACCCTACAATACCCACCCAACCCATGTAAAAATTCATTAATTTTACAAAAATATAAGGGTTGCAAGTGTGGGCATTATGGTTTTCATAAAGCCCAATATCATTTTCATTTTTTCCTATGATATACAACAAGTACCCAATATCATAAATACTTGGTGGGTATCATGAAAATAAAATAAAATAAAAATTGCATGTGCATTTTTACATCAAATAACTCCTTTGAAGAAATGAGTTCCCAAAATAACCACCTTCAATTCCGGCATGAAGGGTGACTATTTTGAAAACTCCTTGTCTGTTACCCTACTAAAGTGAACTAGCCAATGACCAAACACTTAAGTGCTTAGGGTAGACCAGATCCAAAAGGAGGAATCCATTGATCTAGTGTCCAAATTAAACTTAAAGCTCTCCTATTGGCACATCTAACGTACTAAAAATCGTGTAAAACGAAATAAAATTGAGAAAGTTATGACCCCCCAAAGTAGAGGGGGTCAAGAACTCTAAAAACAAACCATCAAACACTACAAAGACTGGTTCTTGAACACTCAAAAAATTCCTTGTATGTTGCTCTTTTGTGATTAGAATTCAAAGATTATTTGTAGTACTTCAGATGGCACTCCTATAGCACTTTAAATTGTTTAAAATGAATAAGAACTAAGAAAGTTATGAAGTTTGAAAGTTAAAGGGGTCAAAATGAAGAAAAATCATAAAAAACATGTTTTGCAATTTGTAAAACATGTTTTCTTTATAGCTCTTTTCTGGCTGGTCCCTTGGCTTTGCATTTCAAAGATGATTTGTAAAGCTTGAGAAGGTGTTCCTATAACATTTTAAATCAATCAAAATGGAGAAGAATTGAGAAAGATCTGCCAAAGTGTTTGGTCTTAAGCAGGCGATTGATGATGGGCCAGTTTACCCTCAATCACTTAACTTGGAACTCCTCAACTTCTGACACCAACTGAAAACAATAGGGTAAAACGATGCAATGTTATTTCTCCATATATGAAAGCACCATTGAAGATGCCTTTGTCTAACAAAGAGATCTTCCACCATCCACATGTAGACATTTGTTGAAAAACACTGCAATACTTTACTATGTGCAAGGCCTGCTCTTGTGGGCCTCCCATCATTTTGAGGTATATGCAGGCATTTGGGGTGATGGCCCTTGGGAGCAGACCTTCATCGAAGCAGTACAGAAATTTCCTAGTGTACTTGGAGGGCATCTTATATTTTTGAATCCCTCATAAATAAGAGGAGGATCTTATGCTTACTTCTAAGTGCAAGGTACCCCTACTCCTGGCATAGGACCTGGCCTCTTACACTTCATGATAGATGTATGTTTAGGTTCATGATAATGTTTGCATTGTGCTTTGCCATTGCAAAAGCTCCTCTTACACTTCATGATAGATGTATGTTTAGGCTCATGATAATGTTTGCATTGTGCTTTGCCATTGCGAAAGCTCCTCTTACACTTCATGATAGATGTATGTTTAGGTTCATGATAATATTTGCATTGTGCTTCGCAATTGAGAAAGCTCCTCTTACACTTCATGATAGATGTATGTTTAGGTTCATGATAATTTTTGCATTGTGCTTTGCCATTGAGAAAGCTCACTGATGGGGTCACATTCCCCAAGTGCAGGGGCAGATCCCACACCCCTCATTTTGGGTGTCCAGCCCCACATCTGAGATGCCCATCCTCCTGGAGTTACCCTACACATTGTTGTGTGGGGCGGTCAGTTTTGGTGGGCAAGGATTGAAATCAATTAATTTTATGTTATGGTCTCCATTTCGGCCCTTGAAATTGAATATTTTAAATTGGCAACATGGGGTTCTCAAACACTTGAACTTTGGTTCTTTTATAAATGTCTCTTGCTTGTTACTTTTAAGTCATATAGCTCTTGCATAAGATACCTTGAGATCACCATCCGCGAGTGGAGTTAAAATCCAAAATATTTACTAGGTTTTGTCTCCACTGTTCTTTTAGTTAACAAATTCCTCTCTATGAAATTTGAGTCATAGCTCACCTTAGGCAACATGGATCAGTTTCCACATTTTCATTGGTTCAATTTGAAACTTTTAAAATATTCATGTATATGAATTTTTTTTAATTATACAATTCGTCAAATTTTCCATGAAATTTTCGAGAATTATCTTCATCCAAAACTTTTAATCAATTTCCGGCAAAGCTGACAAGAAAGTATGGTGTGCTACTTCCGACTCATTTTATTGGATCCCTTCGTACCTATAAAGTCTCCTGTTACAAAATATTGTGGATTTATAAAAGCAATTCCCCTCAACCCAAGAAAACCTGTATGGCAGAAGCGCGGTACCTAATTTGGCATTCCAACCCCCTAAATTTGTTTCGGGGGAAGAGAACCTCAGGATGTTAATTCAATCCCTCTTGGGAATGCTGCTTCCTCAGAAATTTGTTACAAAACTTAAGGCCACTTTAGAGGAGGGTCCAAGGTCCAGGATCCAATGAAATAGAGCAATGCTATTGGCTGAGAGTCATAAATTGGAACCATAGCCTTTAGATGAGGGTCCAAGACCAACAAGTGACAAATTGAGGCTAAACCTACATGGCACGGTTTTGGAGGGAAAATCAATTGGTTTTGACGAAAAAAAAGCTCAAAGGACAGCTCATGATTTGAAGAACCAAGATGCAACCTAGGGTCCAAGGCAAGGTCCAACTCCAGGATTCAATTTGCTTCAAATGAGATCAAATTGGTTCCTAAAAATTTGGACCCTGGATCCCCATCTAAAGTGGGCCTTAGTATCATTTGCCAAGGCCATGAATTCCTTGTATGAAAACTTAGAATCCCCCAAAAACAGAAATCAAAGGTTCAAAGTTCCACAACTCCTAGAGATTATGTGGGGCAAAATCAAATGGACCAAAGTAAGCAGATTTGGAGGGGGTGTTTTGTGGTTGCCTTGGATTATAAGTTTCTCAACAACCTACATTTCTCCTTTCTGAAAATCGCCAGCACGTGGACATCTGGGGTGGCAAATAATGTCATTTTACACATTATTTGACTTTATCCTCCAATGATGATCACCAACAATCACCAAAATTTATGGATTGAACATGATTTTTTTTTCTAACTTCTTGAATCTGTCAACCCAGACCCTTTAATGTCATGGAATGGCTGGCTCTTGTCCAACATGTTGGATGCATCACCATGTGCCCTAATGGGCTTGCTAATGTCTTAGTTGACATAATGAGCTCACAATTCCGTAGTGCAAAAGATGTTAAGTATGCAGTGAAGGGGATTACAAACCCTCTAAAAGGACTTAAGGATTTTAGTAAATTCAGTTGCAGAACTCCTGATGTCCACTTATCCATGTGAGGTCAATGAGTTGATAAAGCAAATGGAAGCCTTTTCATGACTCAGAAGGATCTTTTGAAGTAGTCATCTTTTGTGCAGTTTTTAGTGTATTTTGAGGCACATTAGGTGATAAGAAGAGGGATCTTACCCACCTGGAGAGTGAAAGCATTGTTATGCACTCTGAGGCAGAACATCCCTCCCAATGTTGAGGAGTACCTGGTGATCTACACATATTTGAGTCTATTAAATCATTCACCTCATCCTTTATGGGTTTTAAAACCCATGGGTGGAGGACATTCCAAAAATGCAGGCTGGATTTGGTTAGTCCCTCATCCTAAGCCACTTGTTTTGGAAATGCCTCTACAATGAGGCATTACACTACACAAAAGACCCCCCAAAAAAATGCAAACAAACAATTATTGTTCTGCATAGGTTGTAATTAGCCTATTCCAATTTACTTCCCTCCTACTGATTGGTGACTTACTTAGTAGGAAACTTTTATGTGCTCTGGTGCAGATCAAGAGTCTATCTAGAAGTAAGTGCAAACTCTGAACTGGGTGCTCTGGGGATTTGGGGAGATGGACCTAAATATTTTTGTCTAGGGATGTGAGCCTAATCTTCCATCCTCCCAGCCCTTCACAGGTGCCGTTGACTGAATAAACCAGAGATATTGTAAGAAGGACAAAGATTCTGGCTTATGTGAAGTTAGTAATCCCTTAAAGCACTCCCAGAAATTTCTTTGTCTATTTGGACAGCACCTCGTATATGAATATACATAATAGAGTAACCCCGCATTGGGTGGCCGTTTCTCAAATCGAGGGTTTTTTTAAATGTGCCCGGGTGGCAACCATTTTGTCCTAGTCCTGTGTGCATAATCGGCTCCTACTGTGTTTTGCAAGACGCTAAATACCCTTAACCACCCCCCCCACCCAATCGAACACTGTTCAGCGGCCTTTTCTGGGCCTGACAGTGCAGCCCTGCGGAGAACATGTGGTTCTGCTGCAGGGTTTGACTTTTTGACTGTAGAAGTTAATGAAATAGAAAAGAAACCCTCCTATCATTGACGTCTAAATCTGTGAAAGTGGCCTGCAGCAACTTTTATACCTCAAAGGTTCAGATTTCGAATCCTGCGAAGCTGCTTCTAAACATAATATGTTCATATAAAATATAGAACGTTACTAAGTTCTATTGCAGAATAAAAAGAACGTGTAGAACCATGCAGGGCTGAAAAACATGCGCAAGAAGACAAGAAAAACAGGCGCCTGACAGGGCTCGATGGGGGGTGGTATTTAGCATCTTTGCCTGTGTTTTTGGCATAGGAATAGGTGGCTTCTATGTTACTTAACTCCATTTTTGGATACATGGCTTTTTCAACATAAGTCCAAGTGGCAATTCATTTTTTTTAATTATGTATAACTGGCAACCACAAAAAAGCCAATGCATGAATGTGGCTACATTGCTCATAACAAAGGATAATCTAGAGAAAGTGAAAAATATAAAGTAGCATTGAAATTGTAGCTAGGAAAGTTAGAACACTAGGCCTGCTGTGCACTAGGAGTCAGGGCTGAAAAAACTTGGGGCCAACTTTGAGCATTTTTGGCTTGTTGTTTGGCCCCAAGTTACTAATGAATGCTAGAACATTGATTGCAGGATATTAATAAATGCTGAAACATTGGACCCAAGGGTTGCAAATTGGCTTCCCAAATTTTATGGTATCCTTTCTTCAGCCTTGGGGCCAAATCAAGGCCGTTCAGCATTTATTAGTAACCTGGGGCAGATTGAAAATATTTTTTCTATTTCAGCCTTGACTCCTTGTGTAAAGTGGGTCTCATACTTTGATGGAGACTTGAATCTCAATTTGATATCAAACTTTGCTCAATGCAACTCAAAGTCCCACCCAACACATCCAAATGTTAATAAAACTCATGATGAAATAAACATAATCACAATTCTTGTCCAAACCATGAAAAAACAAGGCCCACAAAAGTCCAATGAACATAAGGTCTTAGTGACAACACCAATATGTAATAGCCTCCTAATAAAAATAAAAACCTTGACCAAAAAATTCATATGCAAATATACAAAGTACAAGTCCAAGTGTTGCACCAACCCATTGTGTGATTTGTCTTTCATGGAGGCAATAATGGAAAAAGTTCTTCCACAAATCCATGCATTGAAACAATGATTATCTCAACCAACTTCATATGCTCACATTGTCATTTAGTCAACAAGTGATTGTTGTTAATTGTCACCCACACCTGTGTCATTGGATTGGCATCAAAAGGTTCAGCCATGGCCTTGGGTGTTTGTCAAGCTTTCATAACGAGCTTAAAAATGGATTGTTGGAAGTCCTGAGATATTAAAATTCAAAGGTTTTGTAAACTAATCCAATGAGGGTTTCAATTTCTTCAATTCACAATAGTGTCTCTTGATGACATCAATATGTAAGGAAAAAGATAAATCACCATTAGGTTGCATCCAAAATTGTGGATATACAATGCCAAGGGCATTCATCAATTTAAAATCCACAAAGTGCTTATCCAAGTTTGTGATAAGCATGTTAGAAATAATGGAACATTGGGCCTTCACTTATGTAATGGATGCCAAGACAACATCCTGCACATTGGCTAATTAACCCTAACAAATGCATTGAAAATGTGATTTTGATATGAATGACCAATCATGCAAAATGCAAAGGTTTTTACACCAACATTGAAATCAATAATTAATATTGGGTGATGGTAGCAAAATCATTGTCCACAACATTACAAAAGACTTGAAAATTTTCATGTTGGTAATTGGTCATAAGATCATAATACATCATGAAAAAATCAGTTTGACATATTTTTACAGTGCCACAAAATCACAAGTGAAAACATCCTTTGAGCAATTTTGATCAAAACATGAACTACTTTTGACAATGGCAACAAATAAGACAAGCTTAATAAAATGAATATCATAAAAAATGTCAAGATTCAACCTTACTTGAACAATCAAAAGGTTGTGTTGTGACATTTTCACAATCAAAATCGTATATTCTAACATGATTCGCTTCAAAGACTCCAACATTGATATCCATCAAGTCTTCCAACTTGCCCAAGATTGGCAAATTAACAAAGTTTGCATAACAAGGTTTGTCCTATGGGCCATACAATGTTGCCCCATCATGTAAAGAACATGTTTTTCCTTCCACTGTGATGCAATTCCAATGTGGCAACCCTGAAAAAAAGAGGTTCCATTTGCACCGAAACAATGAGCCTTTCTTCTACCTCTTCTTCAATCAGTCTTCTTTATATCACAAGGGTAACGACAAGGGTCAAGTTGTCAACACTACCACCTCCAACAACACGTTGAAAAATGAAAACATGAATTTTTTTCCATGCTTGCATCACATATACATTTTGATTACACTAATTTTAAGGCTTCATTAGTCATTAAAATAATCAATTTCAATAGAATAAAAAAAATGGCCCATTTAGCTATGCTTGTCATCTTCATTTGAACGCAATTACTTGTCAAAATATTTATTTAACACGCATTTATCGCATCTTTGTTAAAAAATTCATTTCTGAAAGAAAAATTCAAATTAATCACATGGTATAAAAACATGGTTCAAACTATGTGAAATGACATGGTTCTATATACCTTCAACTTTCATAAACACTAAAAATCATTTAAGTTTTTTTTTTTGTATATTTTTGTTTTTGAACACATAGGTACATTATGTTTGTTTCTAAAAATATACTCTAATCTCCCACTTTATAAAATGAAATGAAATAGTTTATTTTCTAATATATTGCTTAGGTTGTACTCTAACATAATATGCAAAAATATTGTGAAAGGTTCATTCATGGTTGGGGTTCCAAAAAGGAGTGTCTAACTAAAAAAGGACTTTTAATGGCAATTTTAGATTTTTATAGTGTCTATCATGAGGTGACCATGACTAAACAAATGAAAAATTATAGCATATTGGAAAAAAATTAAAACATTAATCGTGGGGATAGATGCACTAGGATAAGCAACATTAAACAATGGGATTTTGTCCCCAAATCAAAATTTAAATTTATAGTTTTTAAGGGGTTGAAGTTTTGACATGATTTTGAAGGTCAAGGACTTATGGCATACACAATGTGCAAAGGGTGAAAATCCTTTAAGGTGTACCACACGTGACAAAAAGGGCCTAGTCTTTACTGCAATCCTTTTTTACCTTATATTTTGATCCGCATAAAAAAATAATGAGTCAAAAGTTGTCAAATTTTTCAGAAAGACTAAATTTTAAACTATTACAATCTTAAATTCCATTATAATCATCCATAAATGTGTCTTTATATGGTAAATAAGGACTAGGTAAAAAAGACAAAAAAAAAAAAAAGGTGATGTTGTGACAAGATTTTGGTACCCCTTAAATAATTTGCACCCCAAAAAACTTCGGGCATACACAATGTGAAAGAAACTAAAAGGATACACAACAATGTGAAAGGAACTGAAAGCATACACAATGTGAAAGGAATTAAGGGTTTTAAAGATAATTAAATCTCGATTCATCCATGCAACATGGTGTAATGATCAATTTTGATTACATGCAACAACATTTTGCTACAACAATACCACAAAAGCTTAGTGCCACAAAATCATGAATATAAATCAGCATTGCCAAGAGTCGTTGATGAATGTTTCGCAAGTAATTATGGAGTTTTGATGTTCAATGCTCACAAGTTTTATCACAAAATATCAAAAATATGGAACCAAAAAGGAAATCACATTGAATTGAATTACCAAATCAACATGAATGTGATGATATTTTCAATTGACATAACTTATAAATGATTAAGAACACAATGACATTTTCAATTGACTTAACATGTGAATGACTTTGGGAATGTAAACACGACTATCAATCCCATTCAATAACCAAGATTGATCAATTCCCAAGGCATCTAGGAGTCTTGAAAATAATTTGTAGATTGTGTAACATGAGCAGTTTGTGGAATCATGAATGTAAATGTGAACTATTTGTAAATTCATCGTTTAAGACTAAATGGTTTGTGAATTGTGACTTGTGAAATAGTGTGCCATGAGAAAATGTTGATGATCCCATTTTGATATTACTGGACTTTAACTATCAAGTGTCAATGAATTAATCAAAATCTAAAAATGTAATCGCAAGGGCCACCACATAACTCCAAGATACCACCAAAACTTATGATCGCAAAACTTGACCAAAAAAACTTATAATCACAATGATCAATCAGACTATTGATGTGACACATAATAACCCAAAGGCTAAAACACACATTTGAGAATTCAATAATGACTTGTCACTTGAAACACAATACAAAATCACAAACTCAAGTAACAATTTAAATCTTGAAAACTAAAACCTATAAATATTGAACTATGAAGTTTCAATGATTAGCACAACTCAAACACAAAAACAATGTGCAATGATTGGTTTATGGATAGTGCATATTACCTTGACATTTATTATTTGGAATTGACAAAATGCATGGCAAGTTGTAATGTTCAACTTCAAGTTTCAATATCATTATTGCAAAAACCAAACTCCAAATTATAGACCTTCAAAGTTCAAGGCTCCATGCACATTGCACAAATGCAACACTTTGCAATTCCATTATTGCAATTCAATCTATTGAGTGACTTGCAAAATCTGGATTCCTAATAACTTGGATTGCTAACATTGGTATCTCATTAATCCAACACTCTCCAATTTTGATGTTTAAAATTGTACCCAAAAGTTTATATACCTTATCAATGCACCTAATTGTTGAAGCAAGCACAACCTCACTAATCTTCATGTGTGACACAATTTGGATTGATCTATGTCAACAAAGAGGAACCAACAAATGGAATTATGCAATTAGAACTTACCATAAGGCAAAGGAAAATCAACCAAAGGATTTGAGATTAATAATGGTCTAGTGAAAGTATCTAAGAGAATCTTGAAATGTGCATAGGCTCTCTAAACACTTTTGCAACTTGGGCTTCTTGCAATTTTGAACATGGACGGAAATTGGGATACATGTAATTTTGTGAAGAATTGTAATAACCTAGCCATCTAGCATACAAGAGTTACAGACTTTCAATGATGTTCTACATGTTGCTATTGTGTTGCAAATCCAAACCTTTGGTTCATGGTGCCTTCCATTATTTAGATCCCCACCTTAGATTCAACCCATTTCAATCCACTAAACAGTCTATGTGCCAACCACTCTCAAGTCCCATTATAGTGGAAAATTATGAATGTTGGAAGTGTGAATGGCACACACTAAAGCCCCGCCCCATTGGAACTACTGGAGTTCATTTAATGTATAAGTTCCAAGTGTACTTATGCCTTCCCTTAGAGCCCTACTTTAGTGGAACCAATGACCATTAAATTAATGTAGTTATATTATAATCATTCCATTTAGAGGTTTAGGGATCTTTCCACTAGAGATGCACTGTGGCAAATTGATGGATTTCAGTCAATGTAATTTTAATGGAATCCTAATGGAGTCATTCCATTTTGGACGTGTAAAAGGTTTCCACTAGAGCTTTACTCAAGTGCACTAGAAGAAAACTGTGTATTTTCGATTAGTGTTTATAACTAAATTTTAGTCGCAAGAGACATTTTGCAACTAAAATCCATGTAGTTGCCTAAGACAAGTCGCATGTGATAAATTAGTCGCAAATGACAAAAGGTATTGTATGGAAAAAAAAGTCAACAAATGTATTTCATCCTTTGACTACATTGTATACGTATTGTCACATGCGACTAAGATGCAACTATTTTGGTAACAATTAAGGGCAAATGATGTGTTGCCACGTGTTTTCATATTTGATTATTTAAAATATTATTAATATTATTTTGAAATAATCTAGGACGATCAATTCTAATACTTGGATGATCTTATATTATGACATGTGGCCCAATGTAAATATGCCACGTGGCATTAAGTAGAAAAATATTTAAATATTAATATTAAGTTGGTAGGTACCTAGGTAGGTACACAAATATGTGCCTATAAACCTAGGTTACATACCAACCTACCTATTTAGGTTAAAAAAATAAATAGGTAGGTTCTAATTTCCTAAGTTAAATACCTACTCATATAGGTAGGTACTTAGGTAGGTAGGTACATAGTTCAACCTAAGTGGGTAGGTCAAACTAAGTACTTATCTAACTAGGTAAATAAGTAGGTTGGGAAGGTATGCACTTTAAAAATGTGCATAATTTGTTTTTTTTTTGGGTTGACCTTTTTTATTAGTTCATCTCATGTGCACAAATTTCTTAATGTGAAATTGGATGACCACACCCCCTTGTTTATATAGTGTTCAAAATAGGAATGAAAAATAAACAATATGGGATAAGTTTTGAAGTTCCAACTTCCTCACAAACTAAGTTGTAATTCCAAAACTTTCTATGAACCTTACTTTCTTAATTTTTAAATTTCTAAACAATTCAAGTGCTTAATAATTAAATAATCATTTAATTAATAATGATTAAATTTACATGAATTTAAATTATAAATTACACACTACAAATATTCAGTATTCAGTATCAATTACTTAAATAAGCAATAAGTTCATAACATTTAACAAACTAACTACCTAGTAACTCACAAATAATTAAATATTTAAGATATTTAAAAATATTTTATTACTTTTTAGAATCTGTTTGAATTATATATAATACAATTAATGTAAAAATAATTTAATGATTATAATTTTATAAATAACTATTTTTAATATCTATGTTAAAATTATAAATAATGGATTAACAATTACTATTAGAAAGTAAAATCTTACACGAAATTTTTTTAAACATTATTCAATTAATTACATTACTTATTGTATAATTACATTTAGTTTGTAAAAAAAATTATAGGTCAAGTAATTTTTTTCTTTTGGCAATTATTAACTATAAATAAAATAATTTGCTAAACATAATGTTAATTTTCATAATTACTTAAAAATTAGTGTAAAATACTTATCATAGATGATTAATCACATAATTTAAAAATTATATATATAATTCGTGAAATTAAAATCAGTACAATAATTATTTTAACTACACTATAGGTTTTCCAAATTTTTAATTTAGATTTGAAGTTATAAATTACAGAATGTGAATAATTATGTTCAATTAGAAAATAATTATGCACATACTAATTAATTCTTATATGAAGTAATTACAATGATTTAAAAATAATGTCACATTAATTACATTAATTTATTTATTCTAATATAAAAATATAAATTTAGAAAATATACAAATTTATGTTACAACAATTATTATTATGAGTAACTAAGGTTTAATAAAAATAGCCATTTATAATTACTTAAAAAAGTGATATATTATGGATAACATTACTAAAAAAAATCCTTAAAGCTCAATCAATAATTTCTTGAATTAATATATAAATTTAAGATTCCAAAATAGTAATTCAGAATTCAAATATCAAATTCTAAATCAAATAAGTTTTTTGAAGTTAAATAATAAATTTCAGAATTGAAATGTCAATTTTCAAATTAAAATAATAATATTCAAACTTAAAATGTCCAATTTAAGACTCAATTAATAATTTTCTGAATTGAAATATTAATTTCAATAATCCAAAATAATAATTTGGAATTCAATTTTCAATTTTCAAGTCAAATAATTTCTTAAATTTTAAATTTAGAACTTCAGAATTCAAATATCAAATTTCAAGTTCAAATAAAAGTATTTAAAATCAAAATGTCGATTTTTAGACTCAATATTGTTTTTTGAATTCAAATATTAATTTTTAGATCAAATAATTTTTTTGAATTTAAATAAAAATTTCCAGAATTGAATTGTCAATTTTCGGAGTCAAATAAAAATATTCGAAATTGAAATGTCCATTTTTAGACTCAATTAATAATTTTCAGACTGGAAGTATTAATTCTGAAAATCCAAAATAATAATTTGGAATAAAAATTTCAGGTTCAAATCAAATGATTATTTTAAAATTTAAATGAAAAAATTTCAGAGTTGAAATATAAATTTTAATATTTATAATAAAATATTCAAAATTAAAATGTCGATTTTTACAATCAATTATAATTTTCTGAATTGAAATACTAATTTTTGGATTCGAAAATATTAGTGTAGAATTCAAATATCAAAATTTAAATCAATTAAGCCTTTTTGAATTTAAATTGAAAATATCATGTTCAAATCCAAAATCTAAAATTCAAATAATGTTTTAAACAATTGAAATAACAATTTTCAGATTTGAATAAAAAATTCAAAGGTCAAATATTAATTTTGAGATTC